>Ga0137403_10000575_pt1 | contig 47469 bp, 37 predicted proteins | sample CZOMad2_1_16fung_FD_122057 | JGI IMG/M metagenome (GOLD analysis project Ga0137403, IMG submission 122057) | Vadose zone soil fungal communities from Angelo Coast Range Reserve, California, USA - CZOMad2_1_16fungal (Hybrid Assembly) | ecosystem: Environmental > Terrestrial > Soil > Vadose zone... | reverse complement strand
ATCAAAGCATGGAAAGGCGATCGCTGGGGCAATCTCATCTACCGCAAAACCGCGCGCAACTTTAATCCCATGATGGCGACTGCCGCCGATTACGTCATCGCCGAAGTCGAAGAGCTCGTCGAACTCGGCCAGCTCGCTCCCGACAACGTCCACACGCCCGGGATCTACATCAACGCGATTTTCCAGGCCAAACATGAAAAGCGCATCGAGCGCCGCACCGTGCGCAAATCGAATTAGGGCTCGTTACTATGCAACGGGAAGAAAAATCGACCAGCCGCCAACCCGGCGAGGGCTTTTCGTGGGTTGCGACTTTCATTGTCGCAATGAGCTGCCTTCTTGCTTGCCTTGTACTGGTCCACTCCACTCGTATCTTCACAGAGATGTTCACAAACCTGGGAGTCCAACTGCCGTTTGCGACACGGTTTTTCTTGGCATCCTATCGCTGGCTTCTCCCCATTCTGTTTGTTGGGTCCGCCGTTGCGGTCGTTGCAAAGGAATTTCTGCTGCGCGGAGTGCCTCGCCGACTGGGTGCCACGGTCATTGTTTTCCTGATTGCGGCCTCCTCAGTCGGTGTCATTGTGTATCTCTTGCATTTGCCGATGTTGGAACTAATTCAGAAATTGGAGCGTTAAGGGTCTTTCATGCCGACTGAAGACGAAAAACGTGAGCGAATTGTAAAAAGAATCGCGAGAGAACTTCGCGATGGCTACTACGTGAATCTCGGTATCGGGATTCCTACGCTTGTAGCGAACTTCGTTCCGAAGGGCATGGAAGTGATTCTGCAATCGGAAAATGGAATGTTGGGCGTTGGACCGTATCCGCTGGAATCGGAAGTGGATCCCGACCTCATCAACGCAGGAAAAGAAACCATCAGCGAAATTCCCGGCTGCAGCTATTTTTCTTCCGCCGATTCTTTCGCGATGATTCGCGGCGGTCACATTGATTTAACGGTTCTCGGCGCGCTGCAAGTGGACGAAAAGGGAACGCTCGCGAATTGGGCGGTGCCAGGAAAAATGCTGAAAGGCATGGGCGGTGCGATGGATCTTGTCGCGGGAGCAAAACGCGTCTTCGTCGCGATGGAACACGCGACCAAGGACGGCAAACCAAAGATTCTCAAAAAATGCACGCTGCCGCTCACCGGCGTCGAAGTCGTGGACCACATCGCCACGGAACTCGCGGTCATTGACATCACGCCGCAAGGCCTCGTCCTGCGTGAACTCGCGCCCGACGCCACACTCGAACAGGTGCAATCGCTGACCGAACCAAAACTGATTCTTCCACCGGATGGACCCGCGCCAATGTTGGGCTAATTGCGATGACGAAGAAGCCAAAACCGAAAGCAAAGCGGAGAAAGATGGCTCTGGCGAGTGAAGAGATGAAGGAATGGTCGGCGATGCTTGGGCAGGAAATTGAAAAGTGGCCGAAGGTAGCCGCAAGGCCGATGTTTGGAATGCGATGCTTCTACCGGGGGAAAAATGTTTTTGGAGCGCTGCCCGTCACACGCGCCATCAACAACGGCAACTCGTTCATGTTCAAGATTCATCCCATGCCGCCAGCCTTGCTCAAAAAAGCAGACGGCGATGCGCGGGTCTCGGCTAGCGAAGCGCTGAAGGCTATGAAATGGACCCTGTTTGAGATGAACTCAGAGCGCGACTTGAACGACGCGCTTTGGTGGCTCAGCCAGGCATATGAGAAGGCAAAGTGAGTTTTCGAGCTAAGATAAGGAACCCATGGACCCGCATTCGATTGTCGTCATCAGCCTTCATTCGCCGAAAGAAAAAATTTGGGGCGAGCTGCTGAGCATCAATCCGTCCGGCGTTACGCTGCGCGGCATTGATCTGAATTCGTTCGATCATTTTGTGAATCAGATCAATGATCCGCACGGCGAGCGCACTGGACTGCCGACCGTTTTCTTTCCGATGAATCGCGTTGAACGTATCTCGCTCGACGAACCTTCCGGCTCGATTCCGTCCATGTCCGAGATTTTTGCGCGCAAAGCGGGCCGCTCGCTCACGGAGTATCTGGCGCAATTCGCGTGATGCGCGGAAAACTGAGATACTCTTTCTAACAATGCAAGGCCGCATCTGGACGGTACCCAATCAAATTACGCTTCTCCGGCTCGGCTTCCTGCCGTTCTTCCTGATTCTTATTTCCTACGAGCAATACAAATGGGCGCTACTCATCCTTGTCATCGCCGGGTTCAGCGATGGAATTGACGGGGTGCTCGCGCGATATCTGAATCAGAAATCGGCGCTCGGCGCGTACCTCGATCCGATTGCTGACAAACTTTTGCTCTCTTCGTCGTTCGTGGTTTTGGCAATGGCGAAGAAAGTGGCGTGGTGGCTGACGATTATGGTTTTGAGCCGCGACGTTTTGCTGCTCGTCGTTGCGGCCGTGATTATTTTGATTTCGGGTTACCGGCCGTTTCCGCCAAGCCTCTACGGAAAATTCACGACATTTTTTCAGATTGTTTTTGTTTTCGCGGTGGTGCTCGCCGCGGCGTTTCCCTATCCGCACTGGGAGCAGGTGAACAACGGGCTAATGTACACCGTGACCGCGTTCACCGTTTTTTCCGGCTTCCACTATTCCTTTATGATTGCGCGCAAACTCAGCACTAGCTGACGGGATCGTGGAAATGCAGGAGCATCAGGACAAAACTTGCAATAATCGCGAGTCCAGCAAGCCAACCCAGTGCTTGTGCGCGGAATCTTTCCGAGTTGTTCGCGGGCTCGCGATCCGCAAAGATCTTACCAAGCACAAATCCTGCCGCAAGTCCGCCGCCATGTGCCCAGTTGTCGATACGTAAGCCTCCGAAAATTCCGATGGCGAAAAGAAATACCAGCGAGCTGATCAAACGCGAACGCAAATCGCGCATATACATTCCGCCGCGCTTTGTCGTGATGGCGAGAACCGCGCCCATGATTCCGAGCAGTGCGCCGCTTGCGCCGAGGGAGAGATGTCCACGCAAGGCACTGACCAAAAAACCGAAGGCTCCTGTGAACGTATAGAGAAAAAGAAACCGTGGGGAGCCATAAAGTTCTTCGATGGCTGGGCCAAACTGCATCAAAGTCATCATGTTGAAGCCGATGTGAATCAAGCCGCCGTGTAGAAACATAGCGGTGATGAGACGCCAATATTGGTGGTCGTAAAAAATAACGGGCCCATAACATTCACCGAGGCGAAACGCAGAGAGCCAATCGAGGCGCCACAGGATATTCAAGCCTCCGGCTTCTCCCGCCTGGATCGTAAACATGAGTTGGATCGAAAAGAGAAAAAAATTCATGCCGAGCAGGATTGTAGAGACGGGCGAATTGAGTCCGGTAATTGTGGAGAGTTTTTTTGTGACCGCGGCGAGGGAGAAGCGGAGGCTGGTGCCGCATTCGTGGCAGCGGGTGGCGGTGACGCCGACGAGGGCGTTGCAGGCAGGACAAAGTTTTGGGCGAGGTTGCTCGCCGTTGCCGCCGCCGAACAAACCGCTAACGGAATTTTTCCAGCGCTCGAGGCGCCGTTGCCAACGATAGGGAAGAGCCAACACCTCTCCTTGGACTTAATGGATCAGTTTGAATTTCAACACATTGTGTCACGAACTATGAAATTCTCCTCGCAAAAGGCGCTTGGAGAAAAAAGAAGTTCAAACTGACCCACTAGTTCCTTGCGGGTAGATTTAGGCGTTCCTATAATACTCGAATCGCGTACCGCGCTCCGGCGAAGCGGAGAAAAGCGTGAGGTGAGGGGATGGACAAGTTCGAAGAGTTCGGGAAGCGCATCGACGAGGAGGTTTCGAAGCTGCGAAGCATTGACAGTTTCGAGGATTTTGGAAAGCAGGTGGACGAGAAGCTGGCGCGCGTGAAGCAGTTTGTTTCGGAAGATGTAGCGCCAGAGACGGAAAAGCGGACGGCGCAGTTTCTGCGAGAAGTATCCGAGAAACTGACGGAGGCGGCCGGATGGCTGGAAGCGAGAAACGCGGCTCGCGGTTCGAAAGCGCCGAAGAACGAAACCTTGTGAAACGCTTATCACTCGCGTGTCCTGCGAATCGCTCAAAGGAACGCGGTTGTTTTGTAATTGTGGTGTGCCTTGCTCTGACGGGATTAGCGGCTTGCGGGGCGAGGAGGCCGATCTCGAGCCAACCGCCACCGCTGCAACCGGTTCCCACACCTGAAACGAAAGAAGAAGAGGCGAAGCGATCGACATCGGTCGAGCCGCAGCCGAAACCGGCTGGCACGCCAACACGGAGAAGCAAGTCCTCTGACATTCCGACGTCTGGCATTTACGCGGAAGAAGGAAATGCTTCGTGGTACGGCGCGCCGTTTCACGGGAGGAAAGCTTCGAACGGCGAAACGTACGACATGAACAAACTGACGGCGGCGCACCGGACGCTGCCGTTTGAATCGATGGTGCGAGTGACGAATTTGAGCAATGGAAAAAGCACGACGGTTCGAATCACGGACCGCGGGCCGTTCGTGGACAACCGGATTATTGATTTGTCGTACGCGGCGGCAAAAGAGATTGAATCCGTCGGGCCGGGAGTAGTGCCGGTTCGAATTGAAGTGATTTCCGGGCCGGATCCGTATTCCGGATTTTTCACGGTGCAGGTGGGAGCGTTCAAGGAACGCGGGAACGCGGAGCGGTTGAAAGAGCGATTGAGCTTGAGTTATTCCCCGATTCTTATTCAACAAGCAGTTTTGGATGAAGGGATTTTTTATCGCGTGCGCGTAGGACGTGTTTCAGGAGAATCAGACGCCCAAAAACTCAGGGATGTACTGCATGACAGGGAAGGGTTTTCGCCGATGGTGCTGCGGCTCGATGAGCCTGCGCAACCGTAGGGCGGATCCTCTGGCCCGCCGCGTCGCGGAACGAGGAAGAAGAGGGCCGATCGGGAGATCGGCGGTCCCGCGTTAAGGAGTTTGAGGGTCATTGAGACCCGGGCTGCTTGACGCAGGAACGTCTGTCTTGGGAACCGAGATGCGCTGCTTGTCGTCCACGGAAAAAAGAAGGTAATTGTCGAAGCGGTGCAGGCGGTGAGAGCGGCGGCCAATCCAGTCATAGTAAATTTCGGCGGTTCGCGGCAACCACATGTCCAATCCATGGGACTGAAAGTGCACCGGCCCGTATTCAATGGCGGCCAGGTCGGTCACCAGACGAATTTCCGGCAAAGGCGCAATCAGAGTAGATTCCAGCCGGAGAATTTGAAAGCTCTCGGCCGAAATCCACGCGCGTCCCTTTAGCGCGCTCGGGTAAGAAGGACCAAGCATTCCCAATTTATGAACGCGAATCCTATTTGGCCGGTCGGGTCTTTGGCGGAAAAAAAGCTGCCAAGCGGGCTCGCGGTTCCAGTGGCCCAATCCCTCGCAGGTCATTTCAAAATTACCCGCGTAATAAGGATGAAAAATGAACACCAAAGCGGGCAAGCCCTTCGTAGCAATCCCATCCGGAAACTCGCCTAGGCCGAAGATTCCGTCTCTGAACTCCTCAACGTTTAGGACACCGGGACGGGACTCTTCCACGGAGACCACATAGTTGAACTTGAATTTTTTGGCGGGGGAAGGGAATCCCCATTTGTTAAAAGATTCGTGCGTCACGGTTTCCGTGGCTGTGAATTTGTCGACGTTTGCCACCAGCTCTTGAATCCTCTGCCCGGATTTTTGGAGAACTTCCTTGACGTTGCACGGGACGCTTGGATCAACCGATGGCATGACGTCATCCACGTCGGGCGGCAGCCAACTGGACGGAATGAAAGAAACAAACTCAAAGGTGGTCTCGGCAGAGCGTGCAGCGGCAAGCGTGGCGGCCGGATCGGCATTGTGCTCCTGGAGGTACGTCCGTTGGAGGGCCGAGGCATGTTCGGCGTCCCCGCGTGAAAGGAGCGCACGGGCCAGCAACAGCGGTACGGTTCCTGCGTGACCATGGGCCAACTCGAGGGCAAGCTCCGCGTGATTGATGGACTCTTCGAGCGAACCTAGTCGCAAGAGTGCATCTGCCAACAGGGCGTGAGCGCGCCAAGCGTTAGGTTGAGCTCGCACCGCGCGCGATAGGTACTGTGCGGCTTCGGCAGGTCTGTTTTCGCGCAACAGAGCGTTGCCGATGGACAGTAAAGCCCCCAAATGGTCCGGGGAAATCCTTAGAACGGTTTCCCAATAATCCTTGGCTTGTGTTAAATCGTTTATTTGCGCGGCGCATATTCCTGAGATGAAATTCGCATTCAAGTCGTCTGGCGCAGCTTTAAGCACTGCCTCCAGCCGCTTCTGGGCCTTAGCCGAGGCTCCGGCGCGCAACTCTTCCAGTGCCTTTCCCAACTCTTTCTGAAGTTTCGGAGCGAGCACTGCGGAATCACGCGACGGCGAGGAGGGAGCGGATTCCTGCGCGGAGGCACGGTGAGGTTGGGATGCAAGCCAGACAGTCAAGCAGATGAAAAGAAAAGCGCTGGGGCGCCGATGAAGCATGGAACATCCATTTGAGAGAGCAGCCCGAAAAATTGACCGTATATTACACCTTACGGCAAGGAATTGACATGCACTGAGGTTATGCTCTTGGTTGTATCCTCAAGCGGTCAGGTCATGTGCAGGCATGTAACTCTTTTGACTAGCTCGATGGCGCTAGCAGTGCTGTTGTGGGTAGCAGGTATTGGCACGGCCCAGAAAAAGGCGTCAAGCGCGGAGCAAGAGTTGATGGACGCCGTGAATCGCGAGCGAAAAGAGAGGAGTCTGTCTATCCTGAAATGGGACGACGGCCTGGCGCACGCGGCCAGCAAACATGCCGACCTAATGGCAGAGCAGAAACTCCTGCTGCATCAATTGCCGGAAGAGCCCGAGTTGGCTGTGCGCGCGCACGAAGCGGGGGCAAGATTCAGCCACATTACCGAGAACATCGGCATGGCTGAATTCGCCAGCGCGTTCCACGAGGGGTGGATGCATTCCCCGGGCCACCGCGCGAACATCCTTGATCCGCGGATAGATTCGATTGGGATTGCAGTGGTGGACGGTGAAGAGCGCTTGTTTGCCGTAGAAGATTTTGCACTTGCGGTCGAGCCGCTTTCACTTGAGGAACAGGAAAAACGGATAGGGTCGCTATTGGCTGCGCGTGGGTTGCATCTGCTCAATATCGGTGACGCAGACAAGAAGAATTGCGATGCTAAAGCTAACAAGCAACTTGTGGGAAGTCGAAGGCCAGGTTATGTGAGCGAGTATGAAACGACGAACATTTCCGAGTGGCCTGAGGAAGTGGAAAAGGAACTCCATCTGCCGCGCTACAAATCCGCAGCGGTCGAGGCATGTCCGGAAAAGGAAACTGCCGGATTTACCAGCTTCCGCATAATTATCGTGCTGTATAGCGTCGAATAAACAAGGGGCTGTGCTGAACTGCTTTCGCCGACAAGAAATTCCCGCTATGCTCGTTCGGACATTTTGAGGACGGAGTCCGGCAATGTCCCTGGATTGTTTGTTCTGCAAGATTGCGGCGAAACAGATTCCCGCGAAAATCGTTTACGAGGATGCAGATGTGTTCGCGTTTGCGGACATCAATCCGCAGGCGCCAACGCATATTTTGATTTGCCCGAAGCGGCATTTTGCGTCGTTGCACGAAGCAGAAGCGGGGGATCAAGCGGTGTTGGGGAAGATTGCACTTATCGCCGCGCAATTGGCGCGCGAACGAAATTTGCAGAACGGCTACCGAACCGTGATGAATACGGGGGCGGGAGCGGGACAGACGGTGTTTCATCTGCACATGCATTTGCTGGGCGGAAGAGAGTTTGCGTGGCCGCCTGGATAGAAGAGTTTCAAGTTGTAAGTTTTAAGTCGCAGGCCGGAAGGCAGAAGAAGGTTAAAGGTTCAAGCCGGCATAAGGCGATGGGCTGTGCGATCCGTTTGTGAAGATTTCGGAGGGAAAGATGATTTTCAAGAGGAACATCTGTCTGGTTGCACTTCTGTTCGCGATGGGAAGCCCTTGCGGCGCGCAAACCAAGACAGGCCCGAAGGAATTGACCGTGGAACGAATTTATTCGCAGCCGAGTTTGAGTGGAAGGCTTTATAGCGGGCTCGCGTGGACGCCGGATGGAAAGACGCTGACCTATCTGGAGACAAAGGGCAGAGGGAAAGAGGCGACGAAAGAGTTGTGGAGCATTTCGGCAGAGACGGGTGAGCGGAAGCAACTGTTGAACGCGGGAAAATTAGAGTCCGCACTGCCGGAAGACAAATCGAAACCGACGCAAGCGACGGGATTAGGGCGACGAGCGCCGGCGGAATACAAATGGTCGCCAGATGGATCGGCGATCTTGTTCATCGGAGCAAATTCCCTAGCGTGGTACGACGTAAAGACGGAAGCGGCGAAGACGCTTCTTTCCGGCAGGGCGGCGATTGCGGATGCGAAGATTTCTCCGGATGGGAAATGGGTTTCGTTTGTGCGCGAACACAATTTGTTTGCGGTGAATGTGGCGGACGGGAAGGAACACGCGCTGACGATGGGCGGAACGGAAGAGATTCGAAAAGGCGAACTGGATTGGGTCTATCCGGAGGAATTGGGAAATTCGACAGCGTACTGGTGGGCGCCGGATTCGTCGGCAGTGGCGTTTTTGGAGATGGACGAAAGCAAAGTGTCGAAGTATCCGATGGTGGATTTTGAGTCGTATGCAGGAGAAGCGGAACAGGAACGGTATCCCGTGGCCGGAGGGAAGAATCCGGTTGTACACGTATATGTCGTTGGGGCAAACGGCGGAAAAGCGCGGCTGATGGATACGGGAGCGGAAACGGACCAGTACATTCCGCGAGTGCAGTGGCTGCCCGATGCGAAACGAGTGGCGATTGAGCGGCTGAACCGGAAACAGACGCAGATTGAGTTGCTGGTGGCCGAGGCATCGTCGGGAAAAAGTTCAGTGATTCTCACCGACAAGGACGATTACTGGATCAACGTCAGCGACGATCTTTATTTTTTCAAGGATGGGAAGCGGTTTTTGTGGTCGAGCGAACGGAGCGGCTACCGGCATTTGTATTTGTACGATTTGAGCGGGAAGGAGTTGGGGCAGGTAACGAGAGGGGAGTGGGAAGTTACGAAGCTGGAGAACGTGGATGAAGGAAAGGGGATGGTTTACTTCACCGCGACGGAGAAAACGCCGACCGAGCGCCAGATTTATCGTGCAGCTCTAGGAGGCGGATTCACGCGAATTACGAAAGAAGATGGGACGCACACAGGAAACTTTGCCTCGGACGGAAGCGCGTACGTAGATGCCTTCTCAGCGGCAGGGACACCTCCAACGCAAAGCCTGCGGCGCGCAGATGGTTCGTTGATTGCGACACTGAATGAGAACAAAGTGGCGGAACTGGCGGAATACCATTTGTCGCCGGTGGAGTTTTTGAAAGTAAAAACGCACGACGGAATGGAATTGAATGCGTGGATGATCAAGCCGCCGAATTTCGACCCTGCGAAGAAATATCCGGTGCTTGTGTACACCTACGGCGGGCCGGGAGCGCAGGTGGTGCTGAATTCCTGGGGCGGGTCCACGTATTTGTGGCACGAATTGATGGCACAAAAGGGTTTCATTATTTTTGCGATGGACAACCGCGGGTCCGCGGGGCGCGGGCACCTGTTTGAAGAACCGATTCACTTCAAATTTGGCGCGCAGGAATTGCTAGACCAGAAAGACGGCGCGGCGTGGCTGAAATCGCAGCCGTACGTGGATGCGGACCACATCGGAATCTGGGGATGGAGTTATGGCGGGCACATGACGCTGCACGCGATGTTCGAGGACGCGGTGGATTTCAAGGCGGGATTTGCGGGCGGACCGGTGACGAATTGGCGGTACTACGATTCGATTTACACGGAACGGTACATGGGGCTGCTGCCGGAAAATGAAAGAGGTTACCGGGATGCTTCGCCGAGCGAGAAAGCCGGTCAATTGAAAGGGCCACTGCTCATCGCGCACGGAACGGGAGACGACAATGTACACTTCGCGAACACTTTGGAGCTAGTGGATGAGCTGATCGCGAAGGGAAAATATGTGGAAGTGATGCCATTCCCCGGGCGCGGACACGGAGTTTCCGATCCGGCGGCGCGCACGGTGCTGATGAAGCGCGTGACGAAGTTTTTCATCGACAATTTGACGGCCGCGAAAAACTAAGGTTGGAAGTCTCTACGAGATTTGTTTGGCGGTGATTTCGTAATGGAAATTGTCCGCGTCGAGAGAATCGAGGCGGCCAGCGGAAGTTTCCGCCTGCGGATACATGAGAAAGCCTACCGGCGTGCCCGTGGAGCCGGGAAGAGCAACGTCATGCCCGAAATTGAAAGCCATCCAGTTCATTTCCCATGAGCCAAAGAGACGCGTGCGGGCTTTCTTCACCATGTCATCATCGAGAGGACGATTGCCGGGCGGCTCTTCCAGGACAACTTTGCGAACGTCGGCGGGATCGGCGGGAACCCAGCCGAAATTCTGGAGATAAACCTCGGCGCGGCAGTGCTGGGATTTTGTGATGACTTCGGAGGAAGCGCCCAGACTCTTGTAGCGGAGTTCGGATTTTGCGACGCGGATTCCGTAGACGTCACGAGAGGGAATGCCGGAAGCGCGGCAGAGGCCGACGAAAAGAGCGTTCAGATCGGCGCACTTTCCGCCGAGATCTTTTGATTCGAGCATGAAGCGAATGTCGCCCAGGCCGCAGCCGCGCGTTTTGGGATTGCGAAAAGTGTTGTCCACGATCCACTCATAGATGGCGCGGGCCTTCTCCACGTCCGTGTTCGCGCTTCCCGTAATTTCGCTGGCGGTGGACTTCACGATTCCATCGACGGGAATGAGTTTCGTGGGGCGGAGGAAATGCGCGAGGGCTTCGGGGGACTCGGTCTGGTTCTTGCGAGGAGCGGAAAGGTCGACGGCGAAGTTGCGGGTGGAGATTCGGCTTGTGGCTGTAACGACTGGCTTTGTCCCTTCCGGAAATTCGGCTGAAATGAGGCCGAGAAAATCGCGTTTGGATTCGATGAGTCTTGCGGACGCGCCCTCGGCCTGGAACGTGTTCGAGAGAGTCTTTTGGTAAGGCGTTTCCTGAGTGAGTGCAGCGGGGACCCAGATGCGCGTCATGCCAGATGGTTTTAGGACTTCGACGCGCGTGGTGACTTCATAAGTGCGCCAGGCGGGGGAGACTTCTTCGGCGAAGAGTTTCTCCATGCCGGGGAAGGCGAGTCCGGTGGAGGCAGCGCCGGTTGTGAGAAGGAAGTCGCGGCGATTCATGGGGTCACTCCTGGATTGAGATCAAAGCCGTGGTTTCGTATTACAAGGCCCGAGCAATTGGGGTTCCCGCAATTTGATTCACGAATAGCGTATGAGTTGTATGAAAAGTTCGATCCAAGAATAAGAGGAACCATAAGACTAGAACGAGACGAGCGGGGAGTCACTAGTATTTTTGAAGTAGCCCAGCCGATTAAGGGGCCACGACATCTTTGAGTTTCGTCTTAACCTGCAGAGCCGCGAGGCTGGAGGAATCCCAGCCGCCGCCAAGAGCTTTGACGAGAAGCACGCTGGTGACGAGTTTCTGGCCGCGGATGACGGCCATTTCTTGTTCGTTGTTGAGCAGGTTCTGCTGCGCGCTGACTACGTCGAGGTAGCTGACGAGCCCGCCGGTGTAACGGCTTTGCGCGATCTCCAAGGTGCGGCGAGCGGCGTCCACGGCGTCCTGCTGCGTTTTTTGCGCTTCGCTCAGGACGAGAAGACCCGTGACGTCGTCCTGCACTTCGCCGAAAGCGTTGAGGACAGTTTCACGATAGCCCGCGACGCTGGCGTCATAGCCGGCTTTTGCGAATTGAACTTGAGCACGGCGCTGGCCGCCGGTGAAGATGGCTTCGGCCGCATTCGCGCCAATTGCCCAGAGCGTGCTTTGCACGTTCATGAGTTTTGCAATGTCGGCCGATTGCCAGCCGCCGTTTGCGTAGAGATTGAGAGAAGGGAAATAAGCGGCGCGAGCGATGCCCACTTGGGCGTTGGCGATGGCCATTTCACGTTCGGCTTCGGCGATGTCCGGGCGGCGCTCGAGGAGATCGGAAGGCAATCCTGCGTTGATGGAGGGCGGTTCGGCGTCGAGCTCTTTCGGCGGAAGATGAAAATCGGGAGCGGGTTTGCCGACGAAAACGGCGATGGCATCTTCGAGCTGCTTGCGCTGCTGTGTGAGAAGAATGGCTTGCGTGCGCGTGGTGTTGAGAAGAGTTTCTTCCTGCGCGACATCGAGGCCGGAAGCTACACCACCGGCGTGGCGGGAGTTGACGAGATCGAGCCCCTTGGAGAGCGTGTCTACGGTGCGGCGGAGGATAGCGAGTTGGGTGTCCACTTGGCGCAGAGTGAAATAATCGCCGGCGAGTTCGGCGGTGATGATGAGGCGCGTGTTTTCGAGATCGGCGCCGGTGGCTTGGTAGGAGGCTTGCGCGGCTTCGATGGAACGACGACGGCGGCCGAAGAGGTCGACTTCGTAGCTGACGGTGAAGGGCAACGTATAAGAAGACTGCGTAAGGGGGACGCTCGGAATCGCGCTGCTGACCTTCGCACGATTGCCGGAGAGGCGCTGGCGCGTGGCCGAAGGCGACGTGGCGAGTTGCGGGAATTGCGTCGCGACCTGGATTGCGGCGGAAGCGCGCGCCTGCTCGAGATGAGCGGCGGCGACTTTCAGAGTCTGATTCGCCGCGAGAGCGTCCTTTTCGAGAGAGCTGAGCGTTTCGTCATGAAAGACGGCCCACCACTCGCCCTTGGGAAGGGCATCCTGGGGAGCGCTTTCACGGAAGGGTTCGGCGACGTCCCAATGAGCGGGAACGGGCGCGGAGGGACGCTGATACTTCGGGCCGACAGTGCAACCAGCGAAGAGCAGCGCGAGTCCCGACGAAAGAAAAGCTTTTGCGCTGCGGACGGTCAATTCTTGGCTCCGGATTTGGCCGGGGGTGTAGTTGGGGCAGTGGCGGCCCTACTTCCTGCCTGAGGAGTTTGCGCCGGGGGAGGGGCCGCGGGTTTTTGAGGCATTTCCTTCACGTTGACCTGTTGGCCGTCGTCGAGAGAGTCGGCAGGATTAAGAACGATCCAATCCGCGGAAGTGACGCCCTGCAGGACTTCAAGCGAAGTGCCGTAATCACGGCCGATGGTGAGCGGGCGCAGTCGAATCTTGTGATCCGCATCCACGACGACGGCGCGGAGGCCTTCGGAGCGGAAGAGAAGCGCGTTGACGGGAACATGCACGCGTTCGCCGCCGACTTGAACACCCAGATGAACCTGGGCGTAGCCGCCGGGGAGAAGTTCGCCAGCGTGATTGGGCACGTCCACTTCGGTGAGAAGGGTGCGCGTGGAGAGGTCAATTGACTGAGCGGTGCGGACGACTTTTCCTTCAAATTTTCTGCCGGCGTATTGCGTGAGTTCAAGGTATGCAGGAAGACCGGCGTGAATGGAAGGGGCGTAGGCTTCCGGCACGTTGACGTAAACACGAAGAGGATCCGTTTGCGCGAGGGTGAATAGTTCCTGCGTTGCGCCGCCGTTGCCGGCATTGACGAGCTGGCCGATATCGGTCTGACGGCGAGTGACGACACCGCTGAAAGGCGCGATGACATGCTTGAAGCCCTCGAGTTCCTCGAGGCGGCGGACGTTGGCTTGCGCGGAATTTACGGTGGCTTCTTTTGCCGCAAGATCGCCGACGGCATTGTCCACTTCCTGCTTGGAGACGCCGTCGGTCTTGATCAGCTCCTGATAACGCGCGGCGGTAATTTTCGAAAGACTGGCGTTCGCCTGCGAGGTTGCGAGGTCCGCTCTGGCTTGCGAGAGCTGTTGGTCTACTTCCGGTGTGTCAATGTCCGCAAGCAGTTCGCCTTGCGCGACGCGAGTGCCGATATCGTGATACCACTTTTTGACGTAGCCGCTCGTGCGCGCGTAGATGGGCGATTCGACGTAAGCCTGCATCGTGCCGGGGAGGACGAGATCTTCCTGGCCATTTTCGGCGGAGGCGTGGAAGACGGAGACCGTCGGAATGGCGAGCGTTTCCGTTTCCTTGGCGAGCGCCTGGTATTGCGAGCGGCGCTCGATCAGTGTGAATGCGCCGACGACGACAAGCGCTACGACAATGAAAAAGAAGAGGACGAAAATGCGGCTCTTCCGCGGTCTAGTTTCTGTGTCCATCTGAGCTTCCACTGGGATTCACCTTCCCTCAAAACGAGGAACTATGCAAGAGATCCAATTCCTAGGCCGCGGGGCAGCTTGAATTTTGCCCCTTTGTCCCACGATTCATAAATTCAGACTGCCCCGGCTGTGGCGCGTTCCCGCTTGCGCTCGAGCCTGCCGTGAATAATGGAGAAGACGCACGGCACGAAAAAGAGTGTTGCGAGAGTCGCGAAAAGCAGGCCGCCGATGACAGCGCGGCCGAGCGGGGCGTTTTGCTCGCCGCCTTCGCCGAGGCCGATAGCCATCGGTACCATGCCGATCATCATGGCGAGGGCAGTCATAAGCACGGGGCGGATGCGCACGAAACCGGCTTGGACGGCGGCTTCGCGAGCATTCTTGCCCTCGGCCATTTGTTCGCGCGCGAAAGAAACCATCAAGATGCTGTTCGCCGTGGCGACGCCCATACACATGATGGCGCCGGTGAGAGACGGCACGTTCAGAGTGGTGCGCGTGATGAGCAGTATCCAGCAGATGCCAGCGAGAGCGCCGGGAAGCGCCATAATGATGATGAACGGATCGAGCCAAGACTGGAAATTGACGACGATGAGCAAGTAAGCGAGAAGGATGGCGCCAACGAGGCCGACACCGAGGCCGACGAACGAAGTGCGCATGGTCTGCACCTGGCCGCGGACTACAACGTGACTGCCTTTGGGAACTTCGCCTTGCAGATCCTTGAGAATCTTGTCCACTTGATCCGAAACGGAACCGAGATCGCTGCCATCCACGGACGCGTAGACATTGACCATGGGCTGCGCGTTGTAATGGGAAACGCTGGCGGGACGAACGGTGTTTTGCAAGCTGACCAAGTTCGCAAGAATCTGCGGGCGAGTTCCGGCGACGCCGTTGTTAATCGGCGTGTTCTGGAGCGCCTGCAAATTGTCCACGCGATACTGCGGCGTTTGCACGGCTACGTTGTAGTTGATGCCGTTCTTTGGATCGAGCCAAAAGCTGGGTGCGGTCTGGAAGCTGGAGCTGAGAGAGACGAGAACGTTTTGTGCGACGTCGCGCGTTTGCAGGCCGACGTATTGCGCGCGGGTGCGATCCACGTCGAAATGAAGAGTGGGCGCGTCGAAGGCTTGCTGAACATGGACGTCCACGGCGCCGGGAATGTGGCGCATGCGCAAAGCGACTCTTTGCGCGAAGGCGTAGTTGGCGGGTTGCGTGGCGGTGGTGCCAGTGATTGCGACGTCGATCGGAGCAGGCGTGCCGAAGTTCAAAATCTGAGTGACGATGTCTGCGGGCTGAAAGTAAAACTGGACGCCCGGGTATTTTCGGGGCAGCTCGTCGCGTAATTTCTTGATATATTCAGCGGTTCCTTTGGAGCGCTCCGCCTTCAACTGAACGAGAATCTCGGCGTCCGAAGTCCCGATGGTGCCCGCGTTGCTGTAACTAAGATTGATGCCGCTATATGGAAGGCCGATGTTGTCGAGAACGGTGACGAGCTCTTCCTTGGGAATCATTTCACGAATGGTCTGATTGACCTGATCGGTGATGCGCGCGGTCTCTTCGATGCGAAGCCCGGTGCGCGCACGCATATGCAAGCGGATCTGGCCGGCGTCCACGCCGGGGAAGAAATCGCGGCCAAGCACAAGAGCAACCGTGCAGGAGAGCACGCAGAAGGCGAGGAAGCCCGCGGCGAAAAGGCGGGAATGTTCCAACACGTGCTCGAGCGCGTGCTGATAACCTTCGCGGAATCGCTCAAAGGAGCGTTCAAATCCTTGCTGGAAGCGGCGAAGAAAGCCCTGCTTTTCGCCGACGTGATCTTCGGCGTGATATTCGTCTTCGGCACTTAGCAGGTACATGGCCATGGTCGGAACGATGGTGCGCGACCACATATAGGAGGCGAGCATGGCGAAGCTAACGGCTTCGGCGAGAGGGACGAACAAAAACCTTGCGACGCCGGAAAGAAAGAACATTGGGATGAAAACGATGCAGATGCAGAGAGTGGAAACGAACGCGGGCACGGCGATCTGCTGAGCGCCATCGAGGATGGCCTGAATGGTGTCCTTACCCATGGCGAGGTTACGGTTGATGTTTTCGATTTCCACCGTGGCATCGTCGACAAGAATGCCGACGGCGAGGGCGAGGCCGCCGAGAGTCATGATGTTGATGGTTTCGCCGAGCGCACTGAGGAGAAGAACGCTGACGAGAATGGAAAGAGGAATCGAAACGAGAATAATGAGCGTGCTCTTCCAGTTTCCGAGGAAGAGAAGAATCATGATGACGGTAAGACATGCGGCGATCAGGCCTTCGCGCAAGACGCCTTGAATGGAAGCGCGCACAAAGAGCGACTGGTCAAAGAATTGATTGAGCTGCATGCCGGCAGGATACTGGCCCCTGTTGTACTCGAGCATGGCCTTAACGCGATCCACGATGTCGAGCGTGGAAGCGTTGCCGGTCTTGTAGATGCTCATGAGCACGCCGCGCTGGCCGTTTGCGAGAACGACGTTGGTTTGCGGCGAAAAACCGTCGCGGACGTGAGCCACTTCGCGCATGTAGGTTGTGGCGCCGTTTACGGTTTTTACCGGCAAATCGTTCAGTTCGTTCACGCTCTGCGGACTGCCGTTCATTTCGACGGTGTATTCAAGCGAACCCATCTTGGCCGTGCCGGCGGGTAAAATCAGGTTTTGCGCGGCGACTGCATTGACAATGTCCACGGCGGAAAGGCCGTGGGATTGAAGCGCGGCGGAATCCGTATCCACCGAGACGAGGCGCTGTTTTCCGCCATAAGGAAAGGGAGTGGCGGCGCCCTGAATGGTGGCGAGCTGCGTACGGATGAAGTTGTTGCCGAAATCAAAGAGCTGCTGTTCGCTGAGAGTATCGCTCGTGAGGCCAATCTGAATGACGGGAACGGTGGACGCGGAATAGATAATGACCAGCGGCGGCGTTGTTCCCGGCGGCAAGAAACGCAAAAACGTTTGCGCGATAGCGGCGGTCTGCGCGAGGGCCGTCTGAATATTTGCGTTCGGCTGGAAATACACCTTGATAACGGCAATGCCGGGAAGTGATTGTGATTCCGTGTGCTCGACGTCGTTGACCAGCGTGGCGATGCCGCGCTCGACGTTGCCGGTGATGCGCAATTCCATTTCCTGCGGCTGAAGACCGTTGTACGTCCAGACGAGGCTGATGACGGGAATATTGATCGAAGGAAAAATGTCCGTGGGCGTACGCAGCAGGACTATGGGAGTAAGAAGAATGATGACGAGCGCCATCACGATAAACGTGTACGGCCTCTGAAGCGCTAAGCGAACAATCCACATAACCGGTTTTAGTTTTCCTCAGGCGGGTCCTGCACTGCTATCCGGAATCCCCAATCCTGCGACGACCTGCTAGAAGTTAGACTCTCGAAAAAGGAGATTCGGGTACGCCGGAACACCGCTGAATACGATATATCGTAGCAACTGCAATTTGGAGCATCACTATAAACCAGAACGGTTGCTCAACACTTATGGATGCGGGGAAAGAGCGCGCCGTCACACAGGAAGGGGTCCAAATTGACTCGATTTGCGAGCGCGTGAGTTAACGATTACTTGTGATCCATGGTGAAAACGCCGTCCCAGTTGAGAGGCGGTTCGTCGAAGAGATATTCCTGGCAGCGTTTCCAGTAGGTGCGCGATGGGCCGTCGGTTGGCCAGGTTTCGAGAATGGATTGAAACGCTTGTTGCGCTTTTTCCCAATCGCGCGCGCGATAGAGTTCCCGGGCGGCGGCGAAGCGAGCGAGCAAATCGGTCGTTTGAGTGGACGAGTCGCCCTTGCGTCCGATGAGTTCGTAAATGGTGACGGGTTGGAGTTTGCCTTTGACGCGGATGAGGTCGAGTTCGCGAAAGATAAATCCGGAATCTTTTGCGGATTCGTAGGTGCTTTCGTTCGCAAGAATGTGCGTGCCGTAATCTTTGTTCAAACCCTCGAGACGCGAGGAGAGATTTACGCTGTCGCCTAGAGCCGTGTAACCATAGCGCAAACTGGACCCCATGTTGCCGACGCTGGCGACGCCGGTGTTGAGGCCGATACCGATGTCGAGATGCGGCTTGCCTTCGGCTTGCCATTGCTTTTGCAATTCGCCAACGCGCTTCATCATGTCGAGTGCAGATTCGCAGGCGCGCGTGGCGTGGCCGGGCTCTTCAAATGGAGCGCCCCAGAAAGCCATGACGGCGTCGCCGATGTATTTGTCGAGCGTGCCGTGGCGGTCAAAGACGATACGCGTCATGTCCGAGAGATAAAAATTAAGGAAGTGCGCGAGGTCTTGCGCATCGAGTTTCTCAGAGATGGTGGTGAAGCCACGAATGTCGCTGAACATGATGCTGATTTCGGTTTTGCGCGGCTCGACGAGTTGAGGATTGAGAAGAAGGCGACGGATAACTTCAGGACTCAAGTACTGACCGAAGGCGGAACGCACACGGCGTTTTTCTTTGTCTTCGATCAATGCGCGATAGAGAGAGACAAGAACAACGTTCGCGGTAAGGGTCATCGCGGGAACTGTGAAATTAAGCCACCAACCGCGGAGGAAGGCTGCATAATCCACAGCGACGAGAGGAGCCAAGAGGGCCGCGCCGAACCACATCCAGCGCGGAGATACTAGAGCCATCCAAATCCCGAGCGGAACGCCGAAAAAGAGAATGAGCAGAGCATCCCAAAGCTGCTGCTTGGCACCGCGCACCAGAAAATTCTGATGCAGCATGTTGTCGATGACATTGGCGTGAATTTCTACCCCGGGATAGTCGTTTCCTCCAAACGGTGAAACGCGTATATCGGCGATGCCCGTAGCGGAAGCACCGACCAGAACTATCTTGTCCTTGAACGTGCCGGGAACGAACTGGCGTTTCGATACGTCCGCGACAGAAGAGTAAGGGTAGGTTCTGCGCGGGCCGTGATAGTTGATTTGACAGCGACCGGCGAAATCGGTTTTCAACTTGAGAACATCGCCGAAGTCAACACGCGTCACGCCAGTCTGATCGTATTGGACGACGAGTTTGTCCGATTTTAGGCCAAGGAAAAGGCGGACGGTCTGGACTTCGAGCGAGCCGTACATTTGCCACTCGTTGAGTTCCTTGGATCTGCCGTATGGCATAACGAGCAAGCTGCGACGAACGACGCCGTCTGCGTCCGATGGGACATTGAAATAGCCAATCGTGGTTTTTTCGACCTTTTCGGGATCAGCGAGTATCGGAATGTTTGCGACGTTGGCGTCGAACACAAGATGCTCATCCTCGTATTGCCTGACCATATTGGCGAAGTCTTGTTTGCCGGCTTGCGGATTGTTGGACTGGCGTCCGATCGAAAACCATTCGATCAACTCAGCGTATTGGTCGAGTGTGCCAGGGTCTATGCCGTTGAGCTGGTCTTTGGTCAAGAAAAAGTTGCCAAGTACCACAGCGCCGAAATTATCGATCGACTTTGAGAATTTGGTGTCCGCATCAAATTCACTTGCGAGGGTTTTTACTTCCGCCTCGAATTTGGGATCGATTCGCTCTCCATGCTGCTTGTTGGATTCGATTTTGGCCCAAAGTGCACGAACGGGATCAGCGGTGCGATCTGGTTTATCGAAAGTGACGTCGAAAGCGACAACTTTTGCGCCGTCATCACGAAGTGCATCAAGCATTGATGCGAAGTGCGCCCGTGAGAAAGGCCATTTGCCCAGAATCTCCTGGGATTTCTGGTCGATTTCGACGATTACGATACGCGGATCAATGGGTGTCGCGCTTGTGAGCCGATAGCGAAAGCGTGTATCGAGAGAGTTGTACTCGATGCGCCGGAGAAATTCAAAGATTGGCGTGGCGGAAATTCCGAAGAAAGTGAAGTAGTAGAGCGTGAGCGCGCCCAGGGTGATGCCGAGGCTGATCAGAAACGAGACGCGGTGGCGCCACCAGGAGAGGAGGAGTTCGTAGACGCCGAAGCCGCTGCGGCCTTTCCACCAGCTGGTTGACGTAGCGGGCATGAGCGGCGCTGATCCTGGGCCAAGAAAACTAAAGGCAAAGACTCTTGGTTAGAAGTATCAATACTATTCGCGAAAGATGAAATTCATACGGACGCCGGAAACCTCGATGAGATCGCCATCGTTCAGTCGAACAGGGCCGGCAATCGGCGTGCCGTTAACGGCAGGAGTCTTGGCGCCCGGGCCGATGTAGTAGCCATCGTCACGTTGGCTGATTTGCGCGGCCATTTCCGGTTTGAACCATCCCGTGAGGCGCACGGTGGCCATGGCGGATTTGCCGATGGTCGTGAGCTTGTTCGTGAGGATGTATTCCTTGTTCGCGGTTTTTCCGCTGAGGACAAGGATGGTCGGAACTTTAATGCGGCCTGAAGCAAATTGCGTCCGTTCGCCCATCGCGGCGGCTTGAGAAAGCATTTCGCGTCGCGCTTTCGTGTCGAGCACCATGGTCTCGTTGATGGCGGGCGCCGCGGCTTTCCGGCCCATGTCGTAGGGCATGGGGGCATCGTGGCTGGCGTCCACCTTGATGTAATGTTTGCCGACGTGAATGGAATCTCCGTCGTGGAGCGTGGCACGTTCGATGCGAAGGTCGTTGACGAAGGTACCGTTCAAACTATCGAGGTCTTCGACGACGAGCCGCGCGCCTTCGTAGTAGACGCGGGCGTGGTGATTCGAGACGGCAAGATTGTCCACCGGAAGATCATTGTCCGGCGAGCGACCGATGGTGATGGGCCGATTGCCGATGGGGACTTCCTTGACGGTTTTACCCTCGAACATGAGGCTGAGTTTGGGCATTTCAGTGTCCTCCCGCGGTGCCGTTCTTGCCCGCGTGTTTGCGCCCCCCAGGGCGTAGCCAGGAAAACCAACCTTTGGATTCGTTCTCCAGACGAATGACAATGACGGAGATGTTGTCTATGCCGCCTGTTTCATTGGCGAGCGCGATCAGACGGTCTGCGGCTTTTTGAGGGTCCATTTCGGCTTGCAAGGTGCCGGCGATTTCCGGATCGGTGACCATTCGCGTGAGACCGTCGGAGCAAAGGAGCAAGAGGTCGCGTGCGAAGAGGGCTTGCTCTTCGGAATCGACTTCGACTTCGGCTTGCGTGCCAAGAGCGCGGAGCAGGACGCTTTGCATTTCGCTCTGTTCGGCTTCGCTGGCGCTGATGATGCCACGACGAACTTGCTCCGCGACAAGCGAATGGTCGTTGGTGAGTTGCTGCAAGGTGCCATTGCGAAGAAGATAGGCGCGGCTGTCGCCGACGTGCGCGATGCTGAGGGCATCGCCCGAGATCCAGAGAGCTGTGAGCGTCGCGCCCATTCCCGCTTGTTCGGGATGCTCCTGCGCAGATTTGTAAATATTACGATTCGCAAGGTGGACGGCGCTCATCAATCGTTTTGTTTGCGCGGATAGGCCGGCGGGCGGATTGCCGTAAAGCGGCGCGGACGCATTGGAATCGGCTTCCATGCAGTGCTTCACGACGGTTTCCACGGCGAGCGCACTGGCGATTTCGCCATGCGCTTCTCCGCCCATACCGTCGGAAAGGACGAACAGGTTGAGCGGCTGCACGAGCCGAAAACAGTCTTCATTGTTCGAGCGAACGCGGCCAACATCGGTCGCGCCGCCGCCAAGAATTCGCACGGACACTCCCTGGAAAGGCAGCCCGGACGCACACACCCATTCCGGGCAACCCTGAGTTAACGCTAACAGACCAGAATAGGGTGCGAAAGGCAGTGCGCCCTACTGATTACTCACGGATTGATTACAAAACGGGAGGATTGGCTATACTGTTGGCCCTGCGGGAGTTGCCCCGATCGCCGCCGAAAGAAAAGTGAAGCAACCTTGGCGAAAATGAGTGCAAAACCGAGAAAAGGCGCGGGGCGTCAAAGAGCGGCAAAAAGGCATGGACTTTCCGCATCACGAGCCAGCCATGAACTGGAAGAGCTGAACCGAATTGGGATTGCCCTTTCAGAGACGCGAGACGTTGACCAACTTTTGGGAATGATTCTGAGTAAGACGCGGGCGATTACCAGCGCGGACGCGGGATCGCTATATCTGGTGGAGCGCGCAGAAGGCGAATCGCGGCTGCGATTCAAACTGACACAAAATGACAGCGTGGAATTCCCGTTTGCGGAATTTACGCTGCCGCTGGCGGATCAATCCATCGCAGGTTATTGCGCATGGCACGGGCAAGTCGTGGAACTCGCGGACGCGTACCGCGTGCCAAAGGGCATGCCGTTTCATTTTAATAAGTCGTTTGACGAACAGGCGGGGTACCGAACGAGGTCATTGCTCGCGTTGCCGATGAAGAACGGCAAAGGCGAAGTGCTGGGCGTGCTGCAGCTGCTAAACTGCAAGAAAAACTGGAAAGCACGATTGCAGGATGCGAAGGCCGTGGCGCGGAATGTGCATGCGTTTCCGGAACATGCGGTGCGATTGGGATTGTCGCTGGCGTCGCAGGCAGCGGTGGCGTATGAAAATTCGCGGCTCTACCGCGACATTGAAAGCTTGTTTGATGGATTTGTAAACGCAGCGGTGAAAGCGATCGAGCAGCGTGACCCGACGACTTCCGGTCATTCGCAGCGCGTTTGCGACATGACGGTGGCGCTGGCTGAGGCAGTGGACAGAGAGTCTCGGGGGGCGTATGCGGACTTGCGCTTCTCGCGCGAACAAATGAAGGAACTGCGCTACGCCACATTACTGCATGATTTTGGAAAAGTGGGAGTCAGAGAAGAAGTTCTGGTCAAAGCGAAGAAACTCTATCCATTGCAATACGCGCGGTTGATGGACCGGTTCGACTACATTCGAAGGGATATCGAAACGCGAACCGCGGAACAAAAAATTGAGGCGCTGCAGAAGCTTTCAAAGAAGGCCGCGGCGGAGCGTATCAAGGCGCTCGACGCCGAAGCGGTTGCTCTGGTGGCGGAACTGGAACGGTGCGCGGAATTCGTGGCGAGAGCGAATGAGCCGACCATTATGCCGTCGAGCGATTTTCAAGTGGTTGCGGAGATTGCGCAGAAATCGTACCGCGATCCACGCGGCGCGCAGAGGCCGTACTTGACGGCGGATGAAGTGGAAATGCTTTCCATCCCGCGCGGGAGCCTGGATTCGGAAGAGCGGCGACAGATTGAGTCGCACGTGGTGCACAGCTTTCAGTTCCTGGCACAGATTCCGTGGACTCAGGAGTACAAAAAGATTCCGGAAATTGCGCGCGCGCATCACGAAAAGCTGAATGGCAAGGGATATCCTTACGGATTAAGTTCGACGGAAATTCCGGTGCAGGCGAAGATGATGACGATCTGCGATATTTTTGACGCGCTGTCGGCGACCGATAGGCCGTACAAGCGTGCCGTGCCGACGGACAAAGCACTGGATATTTTGAAATTGTGCGTTAGGGAAGAAGAAATAGACGCGGAATTGTTCCGATTGTTCCTGGAGAGCCAGGTGTATCGAGTGGCGGTGAAATCCTGAACGCGAAGCTGAGATTCGTGAGGATTTGCGCGCGAGCTGTTTCAATGACACTGGTGTTCTGCGCTGTTGGCGTTGCGCAACAGGTGCCGGCAGCAAGTGGAGCGCGAATCCTGCTCGTGCCGCAGCGTATGGTATCGGGAGAGCACGCAACGCTCGCCGTGTTGGACGTGAACGGGCGATTAACGCCGGGAGCGACGATTCAATTCTCGAATGGAGATAAAGTCACGACAGACGCCACGGGGCGCGCGCTCTTTGTGGCGCCCTTAAATCCCGGCGCGTTGTACGCATCCATTGTCGGACGGCCCGGGCGCGTGGCGACTGCAGTCTTGCCGGCGCGGGATGCGGAGGCCGGAGCGAGAGTTAACTTGGCACCGCACATTGCATCTGTTGTCGATCGATTCGAATTGGTTGGAAGCGGGTTTTGTGGCGACGCAGACAAGAATGAAGTGACGGTCGGCGGGCAGCCTGCACTGGTGCTCGCGGCTTCTCCGAGTGCACTGACGGTGCTGCCGCCGCTGGACTCACCAACGGGAACGACGGAAGTCTCGGTGACCTGCGGAAAGCAGGAACCTGCACGATTCAAATTGATTCTGATCGCGTTGAAATTGGGAGCGGATGGTTCACCGCTGCAGCCGGGACAAAAGCGAGTTCTTCGCGTCAGCGTGACGGGAACGCAGGAGAAAGTTCAGCTGGAAGCGCGGAACTTGGCCCCGGAAATCGCCGAGCTTGCGGGAGGAAATCCCGCCCGCGTGTTCAGCAGCGGCGAACCGGGGAACCAAGCCGAATTTCAGGTCACGGGCAGGCAGCGCGGTAACTTTTTGATTTCGATCCGGCTCGTGCCGGCGCTCATGAAGCCACTGCGCTAAGCGGATTGTTTGTTAGAGAAAGGCAGTCTTGGATTTTCTTGAGAACCGTTCTCAAGTTGCGATTCTGAATCTCCTTCGAGCATCGAGCCCAGGGTGAGCTCCGCTTTTTCTAATCGCTTTTCCGCATCGGCGTACGTTTGCGAGGCATTTCTCAAATGCGTTCCAATTTTCGTGAAGGGATCGGAGAATTTGTGAAGCTGCACCTGCAAACCAGCAAGGTTTTTCTGCATGCGCTTGGCATTCTCTTCAATTTGCATTCCTTGTAGACCCATTAGAATAACTTGCAGGTGCGCGTAAAGCGTGTTGGGGGACACGGCAACGACATTCTTGCTGCGACAATATTCATCAAGCGGAAAAGACTTCGCATCGGAGGTCATCAGCAACTCGTAGTAAACGCTTTCGCTGGGTACGAACATCAGCGCTACGGAAAGGGTGCCTTCATCCGGCAGGATGTATTTCTTTGAAATAGCGTCGGCGTGATTTTTCACCGCGGCCGCAAATGCGCGGCGCGCTTCTTCCCCTTCTTGAGCGATGCGCCGGTAGGCATCGAGCGGAAACTTGGAATCGATCGGAAGAAGCTTGTCGCGGAGAAAGATTACGGTGTCTGCAACCTCCCCGCTGTTGAAGCGGTATTGGCGCGCGTAGCGGTCTTTAGGAAGGCAGTCTTCGAGGAGGCGCTCCAGGGTGACTTCGCCAAGCGAACCGCGGGTCTTTGCGCCACCCAGAATATTTTGCAAGGTTTGCGCAGTCTGCGACATCTGGCTGCCCGCAAGCTGCACCGCTCCAAGCTGCTTCTGAATTTCGCCAAGAGTTTGTTGGGAATTTTTCAACTGCTCAACCATGCTGGACTGCGAGTTGGCGGCAATCTGCGCCGATTGCATCACGCCGTCCTGCAATGTTTTCGTGACACTATCCAAACGTTGAGCAACGGTCTGGCTAATAGCGGTCATTTGCCCGGCGCTCTGCGCCTGTGCTGTGAGGAGGGTTTGTAGATCGTGACGCAGTTCGTTCATCTGCGATTCCACACCCTGCGTGCGGCGCTGGCTCTGCGCATTTTGCAACGCGACCCACACCACGAGCGCAGCGACGACGATCAAACCAGCGATGAGGAATGGTGTCATGCGATCTCCGAAACTTCGTCGAAACTATCCGCCTACAGTTTACTCGCACGCAAAAGTTCTGAAAATGGAATGAAAACAAAAAGGCTCCCGGCTGAAGCCGGGAGCCTACAATGTTTTCTTGCGATTCGCGCTACCAGGCGAGTTTCAGCGCGAACTGAAACTGGCGGGCGTCGTAAGACGCGGTTGGCTGGCCCGCAAAGCAGGTCGCGCCCGCTGACGGGTCGCAGAGCTGGTTTACGGCCGCAACGTTGGTGCGGTTGAACAAGTTGAAGCCATCAGCGATCAAATTCAGCCTCAGGTGCTCGCCAAGAGGGATCTCCTTCGCGACACGCAGGTCCACTTGAAAGAAACCCGGGCCGAAGAATTTGTTGCGGGCGAGGCTACCGTTGCATCCCGCGGGAGGACTGATGAAAGGCACGCTAAAAGTGGTGCCATCGTTTGCGAGGCAAACGTCCGCCACGCCGAAGTGAGCGCCCGGAATGAAGGACGAGGTGGTTCCTCCGCTTGCGATCAACGAGGGCCGCGCTTGCGAGGCGCCGAGATCGAGCCGCGTGTCGGTAGCGGTGATGATGTTGAACGGGCGTCCGGAAGAGACGTCAATGATCGGCGCGAGAGTGAATCCGCCGATGAAATGCCGCCACGCGCTGTCGCCGCCCTTGGCCTGAGCTGAGTTGAAGACGGCACTCGTCACCCAACGATGGCGCTGATCATTTACCGAGTTCGAACGCTCCAAGAAGGGAAAGCGGCTGTCCTGCGGTTCGAGCGGCGATTGCAAGTCCGTGCCGTCGTCAATCGAGTGGGCCCAGGTGTAGCTCGAGAATAGCTCGAAGCCTTTAGAGAAGCGCTTTTCCACATTGACGGTAAGGGCGTGATACCAAGAGCTGGCGTCCGAAAGCTGCGCGTCAACGCTATTGAACGGAACCGGAACGCCCAATCCAACAGGGTAGCCGGCGGCATGGGCAAGCCCCTGTTGAAGCGCGTAGCCACACGCAAGAGTCGGGCTAGCCGCACATTGTGGCGCTTTTGCCGCGAGGCCGAGCGCGAACGAAGGATTGGGGCCTGACGGGCGGAAGAAATTGAAAAATGCCGGGGTGCCCACAAATTTGCCATTGAAAGAAGCCAGTGGCGCAGGGCAGCCAAAGAGGGCACCCAGGACACTCGGAACGAGACCGGGAGCCGAAACCGCAACGCCGCACGTTGAGGCTGTTGGGGCAACATTCGAACTTGGCGCGACCACGGTTACAGGATTCGTGAAACCGAGCCCCGCAATGTTAGCGTTAAACAAGTTGTTTGCAAGGATTTCGGGGTTTGTCGAATTAACGTCGACGGGGCGGTTCAGGTGAATGCCGCGTGTGTATTGATATCCGACGCTCATCTTCCAGGAGCCGGCAATTTCGCGCTCGATGGTCAAGTTGCCCTGTTGTGCGTAGCCGTATTTGAATTTTGAAGACAGGGGTAGCGTGAAGGGGAGGATGGGCAGAGGGAAGCCGTTATTCAGATAGCTCTGATTGGCAAAAATGGAGCCCGTTGCAAGAGGATCGAATCGCTGGTGCTGAGGAAGATAAAACATGTTGGGCAACGCGTTGAGCACGCCCTGGAAAATAGAAGAACCGTTCAGATTCGCGGGACCGTCTGTACCCGGCGAGCCTGGACCGTTAGCAACGAAACAATCCGGTGTGACCAGCCCACACGCGGAAGGAGTGCCCCCTGCAGACAATAGCTGCACGGAGCGTCCGCCGTCCGCGGTGACGGAGTCAAAAGCGACAGCCAGCAATGGATGGTCGTAGAACAATCCGTAGCCAGCACGAATAACGGTTTTTCCGTTGCCGGCCGGATCCCAGGCGAGGCCAACCCGCGGGGCTACGTTGTTGTAATCGCGCGGAATGCCTTCCGTTACTCCAAGAGCCTTCTCTGCAGCTGCGTTGACGTCCGTGGCGGGCTTGAAGAGAGGCGAAATCTCGACGTCGTAGCGGACGCCGTAATTGAGCGTCAGCCTGCTGTTGAGCCGCCAGGAATCCTGCGCGAAAAAGCCAAACGGGATATTGTCAAAGGGCTGGTTCGAATTGCCGATGCCTTGAATGTAGGTGGTTGGTAAGCCGAGGCCGTACGCCTGCACATCAGTCAAACCGGGAAGGGTTGAAGGAAATCCGAACTGGGAAGAAAACGTAGATGCCGCCAGCCCGCCGAAGTTGACGTCGCCGCCGAAATCCAGCTCGAAAATCTGCGCCTTGGCGGAACGCAGCTGAATCAGGTTGGCGTCGCCACCGAACTTGAACGTGTGATGGCCCCAGGTTTTCGAAAGCGTGTCCGTGAACTGAGTACGACGCTCAATGCGATCAACCGTGGAATAAGGTTCGCGACCAAAATAGGCAAAGCCGGGAATGTTTACGCCAATCTCGCTTCCTCCCGGCTCTTGAGAAAATCCGAAGTGCAAGCCGCGGCGAGCGTACTGGAAGCGGAACTGGTTTACCGCGGACTTGCTGAAGATCGTGTCGTGTTGGAAGACGATATTGAAATCGCGAGATTGGTTATAGCCCGCGCGCGAACCCGAATTCTGGCCGAACACCTGGTTCTGAGAAGTGGAAGGAAGCCCGGTGACCAAGGAGGGTGAGACGCCAACTCGAATGAAGGAATGGTTGTTGCTCGACCAGTTTTGATCGAGCCGGAACGACCAGAGGCTCGTCTTTTCTTGGACAGGGTAATTTCCGCGCAGTGAATTCAGAGTCGCGTACGATTGCGGCAGGGAAGCCATTCCGACGCCAAAGGGAGTGCACGTGACGGTGCCTACAGTAGCTCCCGCCGGGCAGTCCACCGGAAGTGGAAAGCGCGCCCCGGGGCCTGCACAGAGACCGGAACTACCGCAGATCAGTCCGGGATCGACGCCCGACAACGCGACGCTAGAAGCGGAACCGACCAGCGCAAGGTAGCGTCCAGCCGCGCCGAAGTTTCCTTGCCCACAGAGTCCGGAAATTGCAGTCGCTTGGTCTTGCGTGACCAGCAGGGGAGGCAGAGGACAGGTAGCCCCGCCACTGAACGGCGCAAGGCCGAAATTGTTAACTCCTATGCTGGAGAATCCCGTTTCTTCGCGTTGTGTGTATTCGTAGGAGCCGAAGAAAAACGTTTTGTCTTTTTTCAGCGGTCCGCCAATGGTGAGTCCCGTCTGCACGCGGGTGAAAGGCTGCTTGACCGGTTCGAGAACACCAGTCGTCGGGTCCACCTGCCCAGAAAAAGGATTGCGGGCCTGAAATGACTTGTTGCGGAAAAATCCAAACGCATCCCCATGGAACTCATTGCCGCCTCCTTTGGTGACGATATTGATGACACCGCCCGTGGCGCGGCCATATTCAGCGTTGTAGTTGCTCAAGATGAGCTGAAATTCCTGCACGGCTTCCTGAGATACGGTTGAGCGGATGCCGTTTACGGAATTGTCCACTGCGTCCGCCCCGTCCACGGTCACACCGTTGGAACGGGCTCGCGCACCGCTGACATTCAACCCGCTGTTTGGCGCCGGACCGATGGTGGGAGAAACGTCGCGGGTCGTCTTAGAATCCGTCAGCGTAAAATTGATGTAGTTGCGGCCATTGATGGGAAGGCCTTCTATACGGCGAGTACCAATCGTGTCCGAAACCTCGGTCTTGGTTGTTTCAATGTTAGCTGCCGTTTCCGTCGTGACCGTCATCGTCTGCTGAACGGTACGGAGCACTAAATGGGGGTTAAACGTGGCATTGTCCCCTACCTGAACGATAATGTTTTCGTTGGTATAAAGGGCAAAGTTCGATCCGGCATCGACGGTAAGCTTGTAGGTGCCCGGATTCAGGCTGACGAATACGTAGCGGCCATCCTCATCGGTCGTGGACTCGCGCTCCGCGCCGGTAGTCTTGCTGGTCAGCGTTACCTTCGCCCCTCGGATCGCCTGCCGCTGCTGGTCGAAGACGGTTCCGGCAAACGAAGCAGTGTTCTGTGCTGTGGCGTTTCCCGCCCAGCCAAGAACAAGAATGACGAGCAACATCCACACGCACACACTTTGCCTGCGTCCCATAGAGGCCTCCGAATTTAGCTTCCGAATCGCCCGCTACCCCTAGCGGTGGCGGTGGTACCGCTCTTCGCGACAAGAGAATGAATACTCGGCTTCTCCTGCAACGTCAACTGATTTGCAACTGTGGTCCTGTTATTACATAAACAGACGATGGCAAGCTAAGGCATGTGGCGCCGTGTATTCAAGTGGCAAATGACGTCAAACGACGCCAAAGGGCGTCAGCGGATCGGCCGCGGGCCGTGCGGTGAGGAGTTGAGTCTGATTCAGAACTGCAAATGCCGCTGGACAAGCTTGCGGAGCTTTTCGCGGTCTTCGTCTTTCATGTGGACGAATTCGACGCCGTTTCCGTCCGGGCCGATGTTGCGGACGACGGCGGTGAAGTGAATCTTGCGAAGGCCCGAGCGGACTTCCAGTTTGATGGAATCGCCGATATTCAATTTCTTGGGAGATTCGAGGTACGCGCCGCCGAGGCTGATGGTTTTCACGCGCGATAGACCGGCGGCGCTCTGTTCGATCTGAGCCCGCAGTGGGGATTCCAGCGGAATGCGTGCGTAGCGCCGCGGATTGGCGAAGTTTGACCCGGCCTGTGCGGCGGATTCGAAGGCAGCGCGGACGCGAGCGGACGTCGGCCGATTCTCGATCATGGCAAGAGCGTCTTCGGCAGCAGCGCGAAGTCCTGCAGGCTCGACGTACGTCAACCCTTCACGCTCTTCAGAAAGCGTGCGGAGCAGTTCGCAAGCTTCCGCGGCCCGCATGCGGCCAAGCGCTTCGATTGCCTTGATGCGCAGAAATTGATCGCGAAGCAGGTCATGTTCACCTGCGGCAATTTCCATCATCTGGGGAACCGCGGTGGATTCGCCAGCCAGACCGATGTGATCAATCATCATGGGGATGACCAGGGGATGAGCGTCGGCGAGGATTGCCGAGAAAACAAAAGCTGCGCTCTGCGACGAGGCGGCGTTCGAAGGACGCGAGAGCTCGCTGATCGCGAGGTCCTGCAGATTCCATTCCCAGCTGGCAAGGGCGCGTGGCAGGCCGCGCAACAAACGCTCCGGGTCCGCGGCGGAGAGAAGCTTGATCGCCGCGCTGACGCGCTGGCGGCGCGCTTCGTACAGGCGTGTTTCGAGCAGATTCAAAACGGGCACGCCAATCGCGCGCAAGAGGCGGGACATTGCGGGAAGAAACTCGTAGCCGCGCGGATCGGTAAGAAGCAAAGTCAAACGATCGAGCAGGCGTTCCGGGTCACGTTGCAAAAGGCGCGGGAGAGCCGGATCCAGCGCGCGATTCGCGAGCGACGCATCAATCAGCAGGAGCCAGCGATCCTGCGCGACGAGCCGTTGTCCGAGCGCCTGCATGTGCGCGAACCGCGGTTCGCGAGGAGTCTTTTCAAGACCAACCAAGATGCTTTCCAAGCCGGTGAAATCACCGCGCGTCACCGCGATGCGGCCCAGCGTTTCCAAAAACGCCGCGAGCAGAGCGGCCGTTTCCGGAATGGACTCCTTCTCGAGCGCGTTCAATGTGCCGCGGCTAAGATCTTCCGGAAACTGATTCGGCCAGAGCGATTCGATAATGGGCGAGAGCTCATTCAGACCGGCTGCAACTTCACGGCGAGCGGAGGCGTCTTCGAGCTCCAATCGCCGGGCGTAATTCAGCAGGATGTTGCGAGCTTCGCGGCGCGGCGCATCCACGCCGGCTTCCGCGAGTTGCGAGAGCGTCTGGCGCAGCGCAGCGACCGGAACGCACCAAACGTCCGGTCCGCGGAACACGGACGATTTTTCACGGGGAGGAAGTTCCACCCAAAAGCGCTCAACCAGTTTTTCGCGATGTCTTTCCGAAGCCCAAGCCGTGGCCAAGGATGAAAAATGCTGTGACGAGTGCGGGCCGCTGTAACTTCCCGCCGAAACCAGGACGTCGCCCAGCTTGTAGATCGTGGCTCGCAGCGTCTGCGGCGTGATTTGCCCGGCCCCAAATTCCGCGCCAAGAAATTCGAACACAAGATTTTCCGAGAGGCGCTGCAAGTACGGCTGCGGCTTTTCCGCTTCCCGCGGGCCGTGCTGGGAAACGGCGCTGAGCAGCATGTGCACGGTCTCGCGGCTCGCCGCTTCAAGCGCGCCATGAATCCCGCGCGCCGCTTCTTCCGGTGAGAGACCACGCGCCGCTTCAAGCGGTGGCGTGAGCCGCGCAATCAAACGAAGTGCGGCGCTCAGATCCTCCAGGCTCGGCAGCGAGATCGGCGCATCCACGTTTTCGCGCGGAGCATTTCCACCGTAAGCCACGAGTGCGGCGATCAAACTCGCGAGGACCGTGTCCACTTTTCGTTCTGTTTGCGCGTTGACTTGGATACCTTCCACGCCATGCTCCAGGAGTTTTGCCGTCCACCAGGACGTCTTGTTCTTTTTCGAAGACTCTTCCGATTTTAGCAAAGCCGTCTTTATAAGCTGAGCGAGCGTGTCCAGTTCGCCTACATGAAAGCGCCGTTCGAAGACCAGGGTTTGGATGCCGGCACGTTGCATTTCGATGGCAAGCGCTTGCAGCTCTCCGCGAACATCGGGGAGAGGAGCTTCGCTCAGCTTTGGCAGCACGATGCCGTTGCGCTCAATGCGAAAGGCAAGCCCGTTCATGGCGAAGGCAAAGCCGCGAAGTTGTTCGTACGCGGATTCGAGGCTTTCCAGCACGCGCGGGTGATTGCGTTGATACAGACGTTCGGAGCGGAACAAAATCTGGAGATCTTTGAGGCACTTCTGGACTTCCAAAGCTGTCGGCTCGGACGGAGAGTAGGGAGAAACAATACTGGGAGCGACCGGCGTAGGCGTATGAACAGTGGGGTTCGCCGAACCGGGGGCGGCCTGCCCTTTGGCTTCCTTTGCTCCCTTCGAATTGGCTGTTGCTCGCAAAACCACTTCGTCCTCTGAATCTGCCGCTGCTCGCCTGCCCGTGGATGGGAGGCCCGGCGGGGTAGAAAGACCCTGATAGAGAAGCGAGCAAGCCACCTTCCTGTCAGAAGGCATGCTAAGTCTTTTGTTTACAATGTCAAATCTTAATAGTTCTAGAACTGAAGTAGCCTTACTGTAACAAAAGGTTACATCTTGTGGAGGTTTTGGCTCATGACTTGGCAGGGGGGCTGCGGGGTGAGTCTGGCTATTTTGCCTGCAAATTCTCGTCTATGTTTACGGTGCTGCCTTCCGTCACCTGCACCGTCCTGCGGGAAACCTGATAACCATTCATCTTCAGAGTGACGGTGTGTATGCCGGGCGAGATCTCCACACGCGAAGGAGTCTTCTTCCCAGTGGGAATCCCATCGACAGAAATGTCTGCGCCAACGGGAGTCGTACCCACTTGCGCCCATGCGACATGCCCACCTTTTTCTTTCAACTCGACATCAACCTGCGTCTGCGCGTTTTCTTTTACCGCGATCGTTACGGAGTGAGGTTCATACCCCTGCAAGCGAAGGACGAGGTTGTACGAATTAGGCGCGAGCGGAATCGTCAGCGGAGTCTGTCCGGACTGCTTGTCGCCATTGATAAAAACGTCCGCGCCGGCGGGACGCGAGGTGATACGAAGACCGATTGCCAAAGGCTCCAAACTGATTTTTTGGTCAAGCGTCTGCCCTGCGCGAATCTCCAGAGCGGTCTGAGCTGGTTGAAAGCCGCTTTTCTTTACGGAAAGGTTGTAGCTGCCGGGCATGAGATTCGAGAAACTGCACGGCGTTTCACAGCGTTGAGAATAATTGTAGTCGCCAGTCGCGACAGCAGTCGCGCCAACCACGTTCGTGATCACGTGAATTGCGCCGCGGCTGGATGCCGGCACGGGGTGCGAGCCTGGTTCGGCGTTGCCGCTGCCGTTCACCGTTGTGTCGTCGTACTGAATGTCGTCCACGACTTGCACGCCCGGAGGAGCGGCTTTCAAGAATTTAAGAAGCTCGCCGTGTTCTGAAGGGCGAAGTTTTCCGGAGAGCGTTAGGGTATTTCCTGTTCCGCGGATTTTTAGTTTTCCCGCGATCCCTTTTTGGGAGGCCGCTTCCTCGATGCGGCCTTTATATTCCGCGGCCGCGGGCGTCAGGCCATTCGCCGAATTTGCAGAATTTTTCGCCGCGACAGGTTCTGGTTTCTTTTCAATCGGTGCCGGAGCCGGATTGGAAGGCTGCGCGGCGTCGTTGTCAGCGCCAGGATCGGTAGAAGTCGAAGGATCGTTCCCATCCGTTTTCGCGGGATCTTTTTCCGGAGCCGTTGTCCTCTGAATTTGATTTTGCTGGCGAGCGTCATCGAATACCGGCTTGATTCTCTTGTACCCGAAGATGATGATGCCGATGAGAATCAGGGCCAGAAACACGCTCAAAACAGGGTTGCTCTTGCGTGGCGGTTCCGCTTGTGCGAGCACGCCCGTTCTGCGCAGCGCCGGAGTTTGCGACGGATTCGCCGCTCGCGACTGCAGCGAACGCGCCGTATGTGCTGTTTGCAAATCTTCGGCATGTGGGAACCGCTGAATCGGTGTAACTGCCGTCGCCTCCGGCGAGCCGCTCATAACCACGGTTGCTGAAGGGTTCTCTGCCGCAATCACGGAGCGATAATTCTTCAAATCCTCCAGCATTTCCTTGCATGTCTGATAGCGAGCTGCGGGATCCTTCGCGAGAGCCTTCATGACCACCGTGCTCAAGCCCGCGTGAATCATTGGATCGATCGTGCGCGGTGGAACCGGATCTTCATTCACGATCTTATAGATGACCGTCGTAATGTTTTGCCCAGGGAACGGTTTTTCGCCGGTGATCATTTCGTAGAGCATCACGCCAAGCGAAAAAATATCGCTGCGGCCGTCCACCACGCGGCCTTTCACTTGTTCGGGCGACATGTAACTCGGCGTGCCCATTACATGCGCGGTCTGCTGTACGGTGCCGAACTGCAAGATTTTTGCCGTGCCGAAGTCGGTGACTTTCACCGTGTCATCGGCGGTGAGCATCAGGTTTGCTGGCTTGATGTCTCGGTGAACGATGCTGCGCTCATGCGCGAACTGCAACGCGCTGCACGTCTGTTCCATGATTCGCAGCACGCGCGCGAGCGGAAATGCTTGGCCCGCATCAAGCAGCGCCTGTAAGCTCTTGCCTTCGACCAATTCCATCGTGATGTAGTACAGGCCGTCTTCTTCGCCGGCGTCGAACACCACAACGATGTTTGGATGGGCCAGAAGACCGGCCGCTCGCGCTTCCGTCTGGAAGCGGTTCAAAAGCTCAGGCCGCGAAAGGCCGGTGCCTTCTTCGGAAAGCCGCAAAGTCTTGACGGCGACGGTGCGCCCGATTACCGGGTCCACAGCTTTGTAAACGACACCCATGGCGCCACGTCCAAGTTCGCCTTGGATTTCGTAACGTCCGGCTTTGGTCAGCGTGACCATATCAGTAAGAAAGCAACCGCCTTAGGGACTCCTGCTGCCGCAGAAAATCAAGTTACCGAGGCAACCCGCATCGGCAGACACCAATAGCCCATTCTTGACAGTACCCAGCGAAATTTCTGGGGGTCAATCCGCCCGGAGTACCAGTGTTTCGCACTCGCCAAGCCCTCGCGCCAGTCGGTTGAAACTGAGCAACATAGCCGTATCCAACCCAAAAAACTTCGTTGCCATTTGTGGTACGTTTCGGTAACGTATCCGCAACGTAGTTCTCCCCTACGCAGTGCCCTATACGAAATTCCAGTCCCCGGAGGGGCCTGTGCCAAACGACAAGAAACGTGTGGCCGTGATTGCCATTCATGGAGTTGGACACCATGAGTCCGGAGCCACGGCGCAAGCCGTAACCGACCTGTTAGCGGGTGTCGAGACCGGTGCGATTGCGCATCCTCGCAACCGCTACACTTCGTTTTCCATGCAGAAGGTTCAAATCGCCCTCCCTTCACCCATGAATCCCTACCGCGAAGTGGATCCGAACAGGTGCGCACCTCCTCAGCCGAAACAAGAATCGCAATGGAGATTGGGCGCGATTTTTGACGAGCGTCGGGGTGAATTCCAGACCTATTACAAGTTGGATTCCTGGTTTAAGAGAGCTGGGGAGTCGGACGAGCACGTAAAAGAACGCGGGGAAAGCGCCCGCAAGCTGGACATCGCCACGGAATTCATGAATGTACAGTTACAGGAATTCGAAGGCGACCCGTCCGAGAACAGCTACACCACCTGGCGGCATGAAGGCCATCGCCTCGGGGCGGACAGAAAGCCTGAAAAAGAAGTTCACGTTTACGAAATGTATTGGGCGGACCTGGCGCGCCCCAATAATTCGCTGCTGCGCTTTCTTTTTTCGTTTTACCAATTGTTGCTGCATCTCATCAGCCTCGGAAGGCTCGCGCTGGATCACGCATCGCTTGAAAACCTGGGGAAGCTCGATTGGTTTCTCTTTATTCGTTCCTACACATACGCTGCGCGCATACTTTCTCTCGCAGCGCTCCCCCTGTTGGTGCTCATTTACGGTGTCGCGCTTGCGCCGTTGCCTCTATTGATCAGCAGCGATTCCTTGCGCGCAATTCTTGGCGGCAGCATCGTCATCCTCGCTGGTTTGGTCGGCGTCCTCTTTGCCGGCTTAAAGACCAAGCCTCTCCTTGGGGCAAAAAGCTGGTGGTTTTGGATTCTTCCTTCCGTGCTTCCCGGCGCCGTACTGCTTTGGTATTTGCTCGGGCATGAAGGCCTCGCGCCATTCGTGATTGTCGTGGAATGGTGGGTAATCGGAGCGCTCGTTTCCTTCTGGATTTTCCTGAAATACGACCAGGTGCGAAACGGCGCAAAGCAAACAGGCGCATTCTTCATTTTGCTCGTGACCATCGCATTTTTCGCAATTCTCATTGCGCTGGGCGCGCACGACGAAATCGCGCTGAAATCCGCCTCCATTTTGCTCGTTCAATATGTTTTTCTGCTTCTCCGCCTTCTGATCATCTTGTTCATCCTTCTGGCCGCATTCTCGTTTCTGATGGAGCTTGTCTGCCTGCTCGGGTTGGCGCGGCAAAAAGAAAAGAAGGCGGAGTTGGCCCGGGCGCGTGCTGCTGGACGAACGGCCAGGTTCGCACTCGCCATTCCGGCGCTTCTCATCCTCCTGCTGGCAGTTTTCACGGCAAGCGCAGCTTACAAGTTTGTGGAGAGATACGGCGATCCTTATGAGGGCGCTGCGGTGCAGGCGGTTCCCCTTCCGTCATTCCTGCACTGGATTACATTGTCGCCGCAAGACAATCGAACGCTGGTGCGTCGCGTTCGGATTTACTCAAGTGCAGAAAAGCCGCCGTCGGATGCCCAACCGCCGAATCCTCCATCTGTTCCGTACGTCCCGCTCCATGCTGGACGCAGAGTTCTCGAAGGCCTGATCGTGCAGTCTGCCCCGCCGGGCATGATGTTCACGGTTGCCCTCGCGTCGGCCGGATTCCTGATTCTGGCGCTGATTGTTCTCCCGTCCGTTTATTTCGAGCTCTTTCCCCTGCGCAGCGCGCCCAATGGCCCGGCCCGCTTGCTCGGCAATTGGCTCACCGCAGGGTTTCGAAGCTTTCGCTGGTCGGTCGCGCTCATTTGGGCCGCGATTTTTGTCGTGCCACTTTTCTCCATTGCGTTCGGAGTTTGGAGTTACTGGAAAGATTCCGCCGTACACGAGAATTTCTTGCTTTATTTCTACTCCCGCTCCTGGATGATTGATGGCGAAGCGCAACTACTCCTGGCGGGAGGCCTGATCGCGGGCTCCGCAGTGGTCATCGCCGGATTGCTTGTCAAATATCTCAGCGCGGTACTCGATACGATCCTGGACGTGGACACCTATCTGCGCACAACACCGGTGAAAGCAACGCCAAGGGCGCTCATCGCCGAGCGGTATCTCTCGCTGCTTCGTCACATTCATTCATGCAAGGAACAAGACGGCAGCCGCTTGTACGATCACATTGTCATCGTAGCCCACAGCCTCGGCTCGCTCATCACGGCTGACCTGCTGCGCTACATTCACTCAGGATGCATGCCGGAAACAGCCCGTTATGCGTTCGCGGGTCCTGAATCTGAAGCGTTGCCAATTGACTTTTTCTCGATGGGCTGCCCGCTTCGCCAGCTCTTGAACCGTTTTTTCCCACACCTTTACAAATGGATTTCCGATATTCCGGAGGATACGGGAGTCACGATTGCAGCTACCGCACCGGGGACTGCGATTCACACGGGTGCTCTTCCTCAGCCGGCACAACTGCACTTGCGCCGCTGGGTCAATTTCTATCGAAGCGGCGATTATGTCGGACGTTCCGTCTGGACGTACGATGTCTTCGGTCGCACGAGTGGCCCTGCAGGCGGCGGCAGCTTTCCGAATCCGTACGTTCCGGAAATATTTCAGGATGGCGTGGCTCCCAATCCCGCGCACCGCATAGATGCCTGCATCGGCTTGGGAGCGCACACGCACTATTGGGATCGCACAGCGCCCGATGTCGGTACGCAGCTCGACATTCTGGTCGCTTCGTAAAGTTTGAAATCGTCCGAACTACGGTCGCGGTGTCCTCAATTCCGGACTCATCGTGCGCTCCGGCATCGGCACGTTCGTTTCACGCACGGGCCGGTCCATTTCTCCTGGACGCGCGGGAGCTTCAAGGCCGTCCGTGAGCAAGTATCCTTGCAGCGCAATTCCATTCGTCCAAACGCTTTCGAGCGCAGCAACGTATTGCGCGTGCAACTCAAATAGTTTGCGTTGCGTTTCCAGCACGCGTGGGAAAGACGCGAGCATCTCCCCATGCCGCTCTTCCATCAGCATGAATGCTTTCTTGGCGCGCGGCAGAATTTCAATCCGGTATTGCTCCGCCATCAAACGTGCGTTCGAATATTGATCGAGTACGCTGGCGGCGCGTTCTCTTAGCGTCAATGCGATACGCCGCTTTTCTTCTTCTGCACGTTCACTTTCCGCGCGCGCAGCTGCCACGTTCCCCTGATTGCGATTAAAGATGGGAATTTCAACGCCGACCTCGGCAGTGCCTTCCCATCCCGTCGCACGTGGCACTGTGCCGAGCAACTCGTTGTTATAGAACAATCCTCCGCGCAAGCGTAAATCGGGGATTGCTTCGCGCTGCGCGCGAGCAACCTCCGCCGTGTTTCGCGCCGCCGCTGCATCTGCGATTCGCGCGGCTGGACTGTTTTTGCTAATCGCCTCAAGAACTTCCTGATCGGACAGCTCCGGCCAGCCGCGTTCGAGATCGCCCGCAACCGTGACGCGCTCCATTTCCGGATCGCCCATGGCTGCGGCGAGGGAGCGCCACTCTTCGCGCAGTGTGTTCTCCTGCATCCGTTGCCCAAGTTCAAGACGTTTCGCTTCGAGTTCTGCTTCCAGAATTTCCGTCTCATCCGCCTGACCCGTGTTGCCGAGCTGCTTCGCTGTCATCGCACTTTCATTCGCAATCCGCGCAAGTTGCGTGCGCACATCCGCGAGTTCCTGCGCCGCGAGGACGCGGTAAAACGCCATCTCGATTGCAGTCTCTACGCGAATTTTCTGCTCCTCCGCTTCAATCTCCGCAAGAGAAGTATCCTTTGCAAAAACTTCACGGCTTCGCGCCAGCTTTCCGCCGGTTACGATTCGTTGTTCCACAAAAAACCCCTGCTTGCCTCCTCCTGCCTCGCCGCCGCGAATTTCATCGCCCGCATATCCGACAACCGGATTCGGCAGCAGTCCCGCCTGCCGCTGCCGGGCTTTCGCTGCACGTATGCCCGCTTCGGCTTGGCGCAGCGTCGGGTTCTTTGCCCGGGCCGTTTCTTGCGCTTCTTCAAGAATGAACAGCTTTCCTTGCGAGTCTTTCTGCGCTTGCCCAAATCTTGGGAACTGTCTCGCATCAGGTTGCGCCGCATTGTGATGATGCATTTCACTTTGCGTAGCCGGCATCTGCATGCCTGGCATGGGCTCCTGCGCCCCGGCGGCCGTGCTAGAGAAAAACACATTGGCTAGCAGAATCGAAGCGCTCCCAAGAATCCGGCGCGAGTTGTTGTGCCTACGATTCATGGTGGTGCTCGCTTTCCGCCGCAACCGGCTTGCCCTTCATTCGCATGATCTCTTCATACTTTTCGTCGGGCAGCACGCGTACCATCGTCATCATGCCCATCATTCCGGCGCTCCAGTTTTTCGGCAGACCGTGCGTTTCCGGCTTCTGCACCAATTCGTCCATCCCCATTTCCATGAACGCGTCTTGCGGAAAGCCAGGCGTCGTTTGAGCATTTTTCGCAACGGGCGAAGGATGCACATGTGAAAACTTCGCGCTGGCAGCAAGCGATTGCATCTGTTGCATCGCCGTTTCTTCCGTTAGATCGGCTGTGGAGATTTGCCGTTCGCGCAGCAAATCCATCATGGAATTCATCATGTGATGCGGTAGGTGGCAGTGAATCATCCAGTCGCCGGGATGTTTCGTTTCGAACTCAACGACCTTCGCCTGCGCCACTCCGACCAGCACTGTGTTCGTGGGATACCACGTTGACTGCGGCGCCCGTCCGCCTTCCGTCCCGGTAATCACAAATTGGTTTCCGTGCAAATGAATCGGATGGTGGTCCATCCCAAGATTCACAATGCGCAATCGTACGCGGCTACCGAGCCGCGCAAGCAACGGCGTCGTGAGCGGCGCGGACACTCCATTAAAGGTGAGCCAATTGAATTCCATTGAAGCCGTGTTCGGTACGGTGTTCGCCGGAAGCACAGCCCATTCCTGCAAAACAATTCCATAATCGTGGTCTACGCGCGGCGAAGACTCTTCCTTCGGATGCGCGATGAAAAATCCGAGCAGCCCCATCATTTCCTGCATCGCGCTGTGCGCGTGATAGAAAAAGGTTCCTTCCTGATGCACCGTAAATTCGTACGTAAATTTTTCTCCCGGCGCGGTCGGTTTCTGGCTAATCCACGGCACGCCGTCCTGTTCGATAGGGACCTCGAGTCCGTGCCAGTGCAGGGAAGTGCTCTCCGGCAACTTGTTTTCAAAAATGATTCGGACGCGTTCGCCCTGCTGCACTTGAATCGTCGGTCCGGGGCAGCTTCCGTTGTAGCCCCACACGTCGAGCGTCTTCCATGGAACGATTGTGCGCTTTACGGGCTCCGCGACGAGATGGAACACCTTCACATTGCCGTCCATCTCGAAGGGAAGATCGCCTACGTCAGGCGTGCTCATCGGAACCGGCGGCCCACTTTTGCTAGCTCCCTCGCGCTTGCTTTTTCTCGTCTCGCCACCCGATCCGGGCGAACGAACTTGCGCGCGCAAACTCTCCGCCCATGCAAACAACCCCGTGCCCATCAGCGCCGCGTTCCTGAAAAAATTCCTGCGTGAATTGCTCATAGTGCATTCTCCCGCGCTCAGTCTTAGTTTTTGATTCCTGTGTTTAGAAAACGATTTGGCCCCGTCAGGCACGGGGAAGCTCGTGCAATTTATTTGAATAAGAAGCGAGTGGCGAGGAACAAATCTGCCACGAAAGCGGGAAATCAGATGCGGAGCACTAAGCCTGTCAGCTCAGGACCAGGTTGTCCCAGCGGTGGTCCATCTGAAGTAAGAAACAGCTTCGAGTTGGCGGCAAAAGCACTCGCTACGTTGGGAATCGCTACAGCAAATACCTTCCGTTCGCACGAAGCCGTTTCGCACTTAACAGAAAAATCCGGCTTGCCGGCAAGCGCAAGGCTCGCCTCTGCTGCACGGCAGGGTCCGCCAAAATCCCGCACCGAAACCTGTGCCCCTTTTCCATGTGCCATCCCATGGCAGCCGGTTCTTTCATTTGAATTGGCCGCCCGCGCAACGCAAATTGAACCGGCGCACATCCCGGCACACAACGGCCCAACGAACAGCGCGAGCGCCACAAGGCATGCAGTAGCCGCGCCAACACAGCGTGCATTTCGCCTCGCGCCAATCATGTCCAATATCATAAACCAACTCTGGTGGGGCTGGGCGGAGTCGAACCGCCGACACGCAGTTTAGGAAACTGCTGCTCTATCCATCTGAGCTACAGCCCCACTCCCTGTAAGTGATTCTAACATGGCGTGTTGTGCTTACTCAGTTCACAAGCCGCTGACTGCCCGTTGGAAGGTTGTTGGAAGTTTCGCTGAATTTGGCTTCGAGCACATCCATTGCGTTGACTTGCGATTCAGTGACGCTCTTGATGTAGACGTTGATTGTCAGAGCTACGTTGCTGTGCCGCAAGATCGCCTGAATTGTCTTGTCGTCCACGCCTAGCGTGTGAAGGTTTGTTGCGTTCATCGTTTGTTCAGTTCCTAGTCAAGACCGGCTTCCAAAGATTCCTTCAATCGGAATTGTCCTAGGACCGCAAGGCAGTTTCGCCAAGTGGAAGAACGCGGTCTGAATTGTATGTTGCTAAAGAGGACGATTCGAGGTGTGCCGCGAAGCCCACGTCCTGGGGGCAATATGGCTTTAACTCTGCTCAGTTAGATGCCGAATCCGAGCCGAGAGTGTCATCTCGGACGTAGTTTCTCGGTCCCGAAGATGTGTCAACTCCACGAGCGGAGGAACTTCGACGAGGTGTGGCGAGCCGCTAATGAGTTCAGGAGATTTGAGTGTCGTATGATTCCGTGCGCGGAGCCGGGGGCAAATCACCAGGACTGCGACGAGGCTTAGCGCCTGTCGCAAATACCGGGATGGGTCCATTCCATTAGGTCAGCACAAACCAAAGTCGCAAAGCTTAGGTCATCCCGAGACTTACTCATTCATTTTGAGGCGGTTCCGATTTTGAGAAAGCCACCCGCGCTCCTTCGGGATTTTGAGTGTGCGTGAATTACACTCGTGAAGTGAGAAAATCTCTGTCCCACCCGCCTGCTCTATCAGTCCGACTTCGGCGGCCGTACTTCACTCTAAGGATGATGTACAGAAGCAAAGCCGCCCAAGCAACCGCATACAGCACTCGCATCCACAGACCGCCGATGGCCACAATGAAGTAAGTAATGAGTGCAAATAAAGCGATCAGCGCTGCACCGGCGAAATTTTCTGAGCGATGCAAACAAGCTTGTTTGGCCTGAGTTGTAATTCACAACCATGTCAAGGGATCCGCTGACGGAACCTATTCCGCCAGCAGCGACACTGACTGATGTCGCGCGACCAGAGGGTAGGGCGCTGCATACTGCGCTTTTTACTTGGCTGAGGATGCCACCGCTGCTATTGCCGCCACCACCGTCGCCTCCCAGATCGGATGAGTCGGCGCCTGTGACTGGGGAATAAGGGGAAGTGTTACTCATGTCGGGAATCTCTTGATTCAGGGAACCTAAGGCAGATGGAGTTGTCTCTGGCATGTAGAGGATATTAAACGGATCTTGCCCTTGCTCGTATGACCAAACCTCCATTGAGGGGTACGCGCTCCGGGAGCTCACGCGGAGCTAGGGGGCAGCTCAAACGGGGGCGAGGAATTCAGGAGATTTTCATGTCGTATGATCCTGTGGGCGGAGTTAGGGGCAGCTCATTCACAATAGAGATCAGGCAGCATTGCCTGGACTTTGACCTATGGCAGAGGATCGAGTGTCGTATGATCGGTCCGTCCCTCTAAGGGTCAAGCGTCTTTTCGAAAGCGAGGGCGTGTTTTAACGATCGGGATTGGATCCAATGGAGCTCAGAACCAACGGTCCAGCAAATGAAGCTTTCCGATTGGGCTTCGCCCTGAGCCTTGTTCTCCGCTGTAAGGACTACCCTCTCGCCTATAGGCTTGCCATCTTTGCCAAGCTTCGGGCCGCGAGCCCTGATTGAGGAGGCTTCTTTAATCTTTTGGTCGAGCGCCTTCTTGGCGTTTAGGCCAGAGGAACATCTTTCAATATATGTCAGAAGCTTGACTCCATCGTTGGATGAGTACGTATGAAAGGAGAAAACATTGCCATCCTTCGTGACCCCCTTTCCGCCATTTTCATCTTTGAATTGAAGCTGATCCTTCGCTTGAGGACCAGCAGAGTCCTGCCGGCTCCCCGATCCCCGGCAGGGATCGGGAGTGCTTGGAAGCTCATAGAAAAAGAATGATAAAAACTGGATAAATATAACTACCGCCGGAAATAAGGTACCCATTTTCTTTGCTCCTTAAGAAAGATATACCGGGCGTCCGTCTCAGGGTTTGCTGAAACCCCCTCTCTTCCGAACACAGTTCTCTAGGGCCTGTCCTGTGTCCTTGTCGCTGCCTGGTACCGTTGCGGGGTTGAATGCAGCGCCAGTGATGTAGTGCAGCGAATTCCCGAGTTCATGGACTTGCGTCTCTGCCGCCATAGAGGCGGGCTGATTAAGTTGAGACAGATTGTTAGCCGTATAGTTAACGTAAGGTTGGTCCCAGAGGGTCAGACCGGCTAGCGCAGTGGTACCCTGCGGCAGGGGAGGATTGCCTCTGCTATCGCGAAGCGCTTTTAAGCCCTCGCCAGAGTAAGTTTGAATATCGTTTGTTACACTGATCTTTGCGTTGTTTCCGCCGTTGCTTACTGAATCTGGACCCCACCCCGAGAAGGAGCCGTTATGGCCTGGGCTCGATTCATTGAACTGTTGGAGTGTCACTCCAAACAAGTCTTGTATGCACTTCCCTAGCACCTTCATTTTTACAAACTCGCTGCCACCGCCGCGAAGAAGCTGAAAATTTGAAAAGAATGCTTTAGTAAAGGCCCAAGCCCAACGGCCGTCGTTGGGGTCGTTGCAGATGGTGTGAGATCCATTGGTTACCCCGAAAGTGCAGTGAATTCTTGTTTCTGCGCCCCCGGGACCGTTGCATGTAGGGTCCGTGAAAACAGTCCCAGAACTCCACGGCTGGTTTCCGACTCCGATTCTGGTCGTGACAAGTACCGGACCGCCCCCGCAGAGTCCCAAAGGGTCGATGACGTTGATCGCATCGTTGCGTGAGTAAGCGTAGCGGTTGAGGGATTGGGGATCGGCGATTGAGCCGGAGAGAGGGTCGGTGGAGGAGAAACGGGCGTAGCGGTTGATGTAGCTGCGAGCCACGGCGTAGTCGTTGCCGGATTCGGAGTCGCGCTCGTAGGTGGTGAATTTGAATTTGTTGGCTGTTCCGGTTTCGTACCAGGTTTCTCCGAACGGATACTGGCCGAAAGTGCGGGAGACGTTGCCGCCGGAATCGGTGTTGGCGCGAGTGGAGAGATGGTCGGGATGGAAGTAGTTGGTTGCTCCTGCTTCGATCTTGGCGACGAGCTGCGAGCCTGCGTAAATGTATTCGCGCGAGGGAGAGGTTACGGCAGCGCCGTTGTCATATTCGGCGATCACTTTGCTTCTTGACATGCTTTTGGATGTTCGATGACCCTGACTTCGGTGACGAACCATGCCATATGGTCCCACTTTCGTGCCGTTGGCAGGAGCCAGCTAAATTTTGTGAGCGCTACGCGAAACGTCACGCTTTCTGAGACAGATTCGAATTCATAGGCAGCTAGTCTCTCTGAATGTTTCAGCTCCTTGTGCGGATGCGTCACGGGACTCGGTAGCTCATTGTGTTTTTTTGCGAAGTCGATCAGGTAGACCGACGCAACCGCGTCTGCCTCATCGATTCTCCATGGCTCGTGGCCTTCGTTGATCCACTTTTGGAATTCCGTAACTTCGCCCCGATTGATACGCTCAGAGTAGGTCGTTACACGACATTGCTGACGTGGAGTTTGAGAAGCAGCTACAGTCGCTGCGAGAGCAACAAAGACGAAAGTACGAAATAACACTCGATTTCCCCTAAGCAGTCCTTAGTTTGCGGTGCAAGCAGCGAACCGCCACGCGACCTGCGTGTTGCCCTTGAGCCCAAGTGCAAGCTGTAATTGATACGAGATGTCAATGCCTACACCGTTCTCGTTCGCGTTCAGCGGGCGGTGCCTTAAATCCGTTCCGGACGACGTCTGCGGGGGATGGAACCCGCCATCGGTGAAAACTCCTCCCGCGGACCAATAGGGGTCATTCAAACTCGCACCAGAGTATGTGTGCCCTCCGTTCCAAGGCCCAACGTCACCAACTACGACCCTTGCAGACGCGCCGGTCGACGGTACGCGGATGTCTACGCATTGTGGCGGGCCGAACTTAAATTCCTCATCCGGTAGCGCCACGAAGAAGTCGTCTTGTGGATTCACGCCCATTGAGGTTGTGTTGTTGAGTTGGGTTTCACCCTGGCCTCCGCGACCTTCCAGCGATCCTTTAACACGATACCTTGGATTTGAGAACCAACAGTAGGTCGGCCACCGTTTCGAACGGCATTTTATTTTCCTCAGCGTACAGGCCCAGCTCAACCCAATCGATGCCGTCTATGCGTGAACGCCATCCCCTTGGTTCCACGAACTCTGTTGCCTTTTGTCTCTTATCCTGCGGGTTCAATTTTCCGGGGAGGATCGCTTCCTCAATCGCCGAAATTGCTGCCTCATAATCAGCTCGATCAGAAAGGGCGGTAACGACCCGCTTGAAAAGTTTCATGTGCGGTCCTCCTAGTTGACTGGTATCGCGCAGTCAAGTGCTGCACCGGCTCTAAGACCAGCTTCTGCGGCAAGGGAGGCTGCCATTGCTTGGCCACTGATACGCGCGGCTCTCACTCCGGCGGAGCCAGCCCCCATAGCTTTTGCCAGGTATGAAGAAGGCCGCACCCAGTTGCCTAGAGCCCAAATGCTTTTGACACTGGAGAAAAGTCCGACAGTGCCAGCCGAACCCAAAAGGGCCTCCGCCCCTGGTGTGGCCTCTCTTGGGACTCCCATGCCCACGAGGGTATCCGAAGCAGCTCTATTCCAACAGGCCGTGAACGTTTCTCCCGGCTTCCGATAAGGCACCGTGAAAAAGGTTTTGACGGCGGTGCCCAACCAACTATCGCTGCTATTGCGGCTAAAATATGCGTTTCTTCACAGGTTCCTGTCCCCGGTTTCCCCCGGTTTGCTTGGTTTGTCTCCTTCTGCCAGCGCAGAAATCAACATATGCTCGATTACGGAGTAAACAAGGAGGCCCATCAACGTCGCGGGCAACATCAATGCTAGCGCGGTTGTCCACCCGAGGAGCGGCAGGCCGATCAATTCCAGACACACCATGAGGAGGCCAAAAAAAACAACCTCACGCTGAAAACGCTGCCAGAACGTCCATTTCTTTCGGAAGGACATGCTCACCCTAAAATACCTCCTCTCTGGCTGTTAGTTATACGCTCCTCCGGCTTTACAGACTAAAGCAGCAGCTGTTCCGATAAAGACGCCTTTCGTAGCCCCTAGCGTTCCACCGACAAATCCTCCAAGAGCTGCGCCTCCGAGTCCTGATGCGCCTAGCGTAACTTCCCCTCCGAAAAGCTCGCCGGAGACAAAGCCGGTATACGCTCCTTTTGTGGCACCCACTATGGCGCCGTTACGCATTGATCTGAGTACCCGTCTGTCTTCATTCTGGCCACAAACCTGTTGAACCGCAGCGTACCTCAGTTGATACACAATGCCTTTGAGCATGGACTGCGCGATGGCCGGGTTGGGATAGGACCGTCCCGGGTCGCTGGTATTGCCGCCAAAAAGGCCACGGCCGTCGTTGGGGTCGTTGCAGATGGTGTTGCCAGTACCTACGCTGGTGCCAAATGTGCAATGAATAATCGTCTGCACACGGCCACCGGCGCCGCCTTGAGACCCAGTGTCACCACCCATATTCAGACCGCCGTTCCAATAGCACGTCGTAGTGATCCATATCAGCCCGGGAGTTCCAGAACTTGTGCATAGCATTTCCATTCCCGTCGGATCAATAAGGTTGATCGCATCGTTGCGTGAGTAAGCGTAGCGGTTGAGGGATTGGGGATCGGAGATGGAACCGGCGAGTGGGTCGGTGGAGGAGAAACGGGCGTAGCGGTTGATGTAGCTGCGAGCCACGGCGTAGTCGTTGCCAGATTCGGAGTCGCGCTCGTAGGTGGTGAATTTGAATTTGTTGGCTGTTCCGGTTTCGTACCAAACCTCTCCAAAGGGATACTGGCCGAAAGTGCGGGAGACGTTGCCGCCGGAATCGGTGTT
>Ga0137403_10000574_pt1 | contig 47503 bp, 39 predicted proteins | sample CZOMad2_1_16fung_FD_122057 | JGI IMG/M metagenome (GOLD analysis project Ga0137403, IMG submission 122057) | Vadose zone soil fungal communities from Angelo Coast Range Reserve, California, USA - CZOMad2_1_16fungal (Hybrid Assembly) | ecosystem: Environmental > Terrestrial > Soil > Vadose zone... | reverse complement strand
CGATCTTTTACAGCACTGCTCCGTCCCGTCAGACCGCCGTGACGGCTGGTCGATGGCATGGCAAAAACAGCCGCGGCACCGAAGACTTTCACAGCCAAGCCCAGGACGGCAACGAGATCGTACGCGAGATTGGCCCGCACGACAACGACATTGTGATTCTGAAAGATAAGCCGAGTGTCTTCTTCGGCACACCCCTCATGAGTTATCTGCACGAACTCCAGGTCGATACGCTCCTGATCACGGGCACCACCACCAGCGGCTGCGTGCGGGCGACCGTCGTGGACGCCTTCTCCTACAACTTCAAGGTAGTGGTCGTGGAGGAGTGCGTCTTCGATCGAGGACAGACCTCGCACCGGGTCAATCTGTTCGACATGCAGGCCAAATACGCCGATGTGGTCCCTCTCGAAGCCGTCCTCGATTACCTGGAAGAGCTGTCCAGGGAGCTGTATGCGCCCCAGAGTCCGGGCATAGGGGCGCGGGCCTAGCGACTTTGATTTCACCCCCTACCAAACCCTTTCCCCTCTGTGAAGGGCTGGGTGGGGCAGCGCGACCTAGCAAGCTCGTTGTGGATGGTCAGCACAGAAAGGAGGAGCGTTATGTTCATCGGACACTTTACCGAGCAACCGTGGCAGGATGACCAGACAGGCTTGATGGGGACGCAGAGCCTGGACTTGAGTATCAGTAACGGGGTGTATGACCCGCGCGTCGGGGCTCGGCTCTATAACCGCTACATCGATGAAAAGATCTATGCCGAAGAGATGGGCTTCGACGGGCTGATGCTCAACGAGCACCATAGCACGCCGTTCTGCATGCAGGGTGTGACCAATGTGGGAGCCTCGATTCTGGCGCGCGTGACGAAAAAGGTCAAGATCGTCATTCTGGGGAACATTTTACCGATCTGGGACGACCCTCTCTGGCTGGCCGAGACGCTGGCGATGATCGACATGATCTCCTACGGCCGCCTGGTTTCTGGGTTTGTGCGCGGTGGCGGGCGAGAGAGCGTGTCCCACAATGCGCCACCGCACTACAACCGGGAACGCTTCGAGGAGGCGCATGACTTCCTCATCAAGACCTGGACGACGCCGGGACCGTTTCGCTGGGAGGGGAAACATTTTCATTATCGTTACGTCAACCCGTGGGCTAGGCCGTTCCAGCAGCCGCATCCGCCAATCTGGATTCCGTCGACCGTGAGCGTCGAGACTGTGAAATGGACCGCGCAGCACCGGTATCCGTTGGTCCTGCTGGCCACCAAACTGGAGCCCACCAAGCAAGCCTTCCAACTCTACGTCGATACCGCGGCTGAAGCGGGCTACACGTCTGGTACGCAGAATGTGTCATACTTGCTCAAAGTCCACGTCGACGAGACCGAGGAGAAGGCCGACGAGGTCGGGCGTAAATACCTCTCGGGCGTTAGCAATCCCTTCCTCGCTGGCAATGAAGGAGCAGTGAACCCGGCCATCATGAACCTGCCAGGCCACACGTCGCGGACGTCCCGCCGACTCGCCGCGGCGGCCTTCGGCCCGGCCGGCCGGTTCGGCACCAATCGCCGCCCCTATGAAGACCAAGTGAACGACCTCACGATCATTTCGGGTACGCCTAAGACCGTCCTCCCCAAGATCCGCCATGTCTTGGAGTATCTGCGGCCGGGCAGCATCTTCTTCTGGGATGGGGACGGTGCCATGACCCACGAAGATCAGATGCGTAGCCTACGGCTGATGGGTGAGGAGGTCATACCTGCCGTGCGCGAAATGGGGGAAGAGTTAGAGCTGTTCGGACCGTTTGAGGTGGATCCGTCTACGGGGCAGCCGATAAACGGCGACCCAGTCGCTGCCCGGCCCACTGAGCACAGCGCTGTAGCCAGTGAGCTACCGCCGATCAACGCCTAGCACACACCGCAAGCAAAAGGCATGACCTTGGCCCACTGGCATCCGCGCTTGTCGGCGAAATCTCCCCATCCCCCATTTGATACAGGGGGGGCGAGCGCAGCACGGGGGGATTTGTCGCAGCAGCTCCAGTGTACGAATCATGTCGAGTCTGATTTAGCCAGCTGGTGGGCCGAGGATTCTTCTTGACATGAGATGATGCCCGGCGTATTCACAGGGCGTCCTGCAGACGAAGCATACTGTTGCACGCGAAGACGGCTTCCCATGAGGATGGTGCCTGCGGACCGCCGATGGTGGTCCACTGCTGAAAGGAGTGAGACAATGCCTAGAATCCCTATCCCCACCAGAGAGAGCGTTCCTCAAAACCTGCGAGATGCCTTCGATGCAGCGGCGCAAGGCCGTGGAGGGGTGCCGCGCACCGGTCCTGGCTCGATCATGCTAAACAGCCCCGAAGCCAGTCAGCGAGCGTCTCACCTGTCGGAGTACCTGCGTCGTCAGTCCACGCTAGCGCAGAACATCCAGGAGCTCGCCATGCTGGTCACCGCCCGAGAGCTGGATTGTCAGTATATCTGGAATGCCCATGCGGCATCCGGGAGAAAGGCTGGAGTCAGCTCACCACTGGTGGATGCCCTGCGAGACAGGCAGCCACTGCCGCCGATGAATCCCGAGGAGACCGCGGTGGTAAGGTATGGGCAGGAGTTCTTCCGCACACACCGCGTCAGCCGCGGCGCCTTCCAGGCCGCACTGGAGCAGCTTGGCGCGCAGGGGCTGACGGAGCTGACGATGCTAATGGGCTACTACGGTATGCTGGCGTTCTGCGTCAACGCCTTCGATGGCGACCTCCCCAGCGAGAGAACTGAGACGATCCTGCCGGTGTAAGCATGCGCCGCAGATGGAGTCGCGATGATGAATGGTCGCCCGCCGCCCAGCAAAACCTCCGCTCCGACGGCTGCGTCGTTGCGCGAGCTGCGCGGCGTGGTGGAGCGTATCACCTACCAGAACCCCGAGAACGGCTACACGGTAGCCCGTCTCGCCCCTGAGCGGGCTGGCCCTGAGGCGGATGCCGCTCGGGGCGACGACCGCCTGGTGACGGTGGTCGGCACGCTAGCGGACCTCACCCCAGGTGAGGCGATCATTGCTCATGGATGGTGGCGCAATGACCCCAAACATGGCTGGCAGTTCATGGCCACCGATTATCGCACCACCTTGCCAGCCACCATCCAGGGCATCCGCAAGTATCTGGGTAGCGGTCTCGTCAAGGGTGTTGGGCCGGTCAACGCCGGACGCATCGTCGATGCCTTTGGCGAGGCCACATTCGAGATCATTGACACCACCCCGGAGCGACTGATAACTGTCAAAGGCATCGGGCCGGTGCGGGCAGGTCGCATCACGGCTGCCTGGGTGGAGCAACGCCACATCCGCGAAGTGATGGCCGCTCTGCAAGGCTTCGGCCTCTCTACGTCTCTGGCCGTGCGCATCTACAAGCAATTTGGCGACCAGAGCGGCATGGTCCTCACCAAAACCCCCTACCGCCTGGCCCGCGAGGTCTGGGGTATCGGCTTCAAGACCGCTGACACGATCGCGCGGGCGGTGGGTATCGCCCCCGATGCGCCTGAGCGTATTCAGGCTGGTGTGCTGCACGCCCTCAGCGTGGCAGCGGACCTGGGCCATACCCTGTTGCCGGAGGGAGACCTCCTGGTGCAGGCAGCCGACCTGCTCGGAGTCGAAGCTCCGCGCGTGGAGCAGGCCATCGAGGTACTGCGGGATTCCGGCGAGGTCGTGGCAGCGAGCGGTATGGATGCTGTAACCAGCTTATACGCTTTGGCTCCATTTGCTCGTGCCGAGTCCGGCCTTGCCTCCCGACTCCAGACCCTTGCAGGCCCCGGCGCCCACGCGCGCGCCGCACAGCTGTTCAGCCTCGTCTCGTGGCCGACGGCTTTCCGTTGGTTGGCCGAACGGCATGGCCTCCGGCTAGCGCCTGAGCAAGAGGCAGGGGTCCAGATGGTGTTGACTTGCCCGGTGTCGATCCTGACCGGCGGCCCTGGCACAGGGAAAACGCACACTCTGCGTGCCATCATGGCGATGGCCCTGGCCAAGGGGATGCGCTGCGTGCTGGCCGCTCCCACCGGCCGTGCGGCGAAACGCATGACAGAGGCCACCGGGCATCCGGCGGGAACCCTGCATCGCATTCTGGAGCTGCGCCCCGGGGGTCAGGCCGGGCGGGGCCCAGAACACCCGCTCAACGCCGATCTGGTGATCGTCGACGAGACGAGTATGCTCGATGTGCTCCTCGCCAATCAGCTCGTCAAGGCGTTGGCACCAGGCACACACCTCCTGCTGGTTGGCGACCCCGATCAGCTCCCCAGCGTCGGTGCCGGCGATGTCCTCGCCGGACTGCTGCGCTCCGAACGTTTCCCCGTCACCCGACTGACACGGCTCTTCCGCCAGGGTGCCGGCTCCGGTATCGCTATGAACGCGCAGTGCATCTTGGCAGGCGAGCTGCCGCACTTTGGCGGCGACAGCGCCGACTGCTTTTTCCTGGCGGCGGAAGACCCAGCGGCGGCGGCCCAGGTGGTGGTGGACCTCGTGGCGCAGCGGCTCCCAGCTCGCTATAGCTTTGGCGCAGGTGACGTGCAGGTGCTCGTCCCTATGCATCGGGGCGACGCTGGCGTCGGCGCACTCAACCTGCGCCTCCAGGAACGCTTGAATCCTGGGCATGAGGGGGTACCGGAGGCCAGGGCTGGCGGTCGGGCGTATCGCCCCGGGGATCGAGTGCTTCAGCTGCGGAACGATTATGCACTACAGGTCTTCAACGGGGATCTTGGTACTGTCCAGGACATTGATCTGGTGGCGCAGGAACTCCTACTTCTCCTGGATGATGGACGTGAGGTGCGCTATCCGTTCGCCAACCTTTTCGCGCTGACGCAAGCTTACGCCATCTCGGTGCATAAGGCCCAAGGTGCGGAGTTTCCCGCCGTGGTAATGCCGGTGCTTACCAGCCACGCCGTAATGCTCGGGCGCACGCTGTTGTACACCGCCATCACCCGTGCTCGACAGCTGGTCGTGCTGGTCGGCCAGCCCAGAGCCCTGCGCTTGGCGGTACACGACTGGCGGCGGGAGCCCCGCCACACCGCCCTCGAAGGTCTCCTGGCAGGCGCCCTCCGCTTTGACTGGCGGCGGGGGTCTACGGAGGGCGGTGGTGAGGTCGACGCTGCCGATCAACCCCTTTGGGAGAGCCTCGTGGAGGGCGCCTTTACGGGTGAAATTTAACGACTCACTGGCTATCTATAGCGCGGTTGCTTCGAAGTGGAAATGACACAATGCGTTTCAGGCCATCACGAGCACCTTGGTATGGGCCCGTCTCCCGCCTCTTATTGGTACGCCGAGACTGCTTAGGCCTCCAGGCTCATAGTGTGATAGTATAAGCTTCCTGCTAACGGCGAGACCTCCCGCCGAAGCGTGATGCCTGTGGCGATCCGGTGCGAAGTCTGCCTGGCGATGGCGGGAATGGAGAAGACGGGCAACCAACAGGAGAAGGATCGGACCCATGGCGACTGTCGGAACCGGTAAATATCGGTATGAATTGATCGAAAATTGGGCAAAGCTGCCTCCAGGAGAGACGTTCGGCAACACTAGCGCGGTGGCCACCGATTCGCGCGATCAGGTCTATGTATTCCAGCGCAAAGACCCACCGATGATGATCTTCGATCGCGACGGCACCTACCTGAAGTGCTGGGGTATTGGGGCCTTCGCTGATCCTCATGGCATCTACATTGCTGACGACGTGGTATATCTGACCGATCGGTCGGATTCGGTGTGTCTCACTTACACCCTGGACGGCAAACCGCTGCAGGTGTTGGGCAAACGGGGCGAGCACTCGGACACTGGGGGGGAACGTCCTGGCGACCTTGTCCCCCGTGCGGCTGGACCTTTCAACTATCCGACCGAGATGGTGCCGGCGCCGTCGGGCGATCTTTACGTCTCCGATGGCTATCGCAATGCCCGGGTGCATCGCTTTACCGCGGATGGCCGGTTGCGTATGTCGTGGGGCGAGCCGGGTAAAACCGCACCGAACCAGTTCCATCTGCCCCACAGTCTGGTGGTGGACGAGGACGGCATCATCTACCTCTGCGATCGCGAAAATAGCCGCATCCAGGTCTTCTCCGCCGACGGGCAATTCATCACGATGTGGACTGACATGCGCCGCCCTCTGGACATCTCTATGGATCGGGACGGCATTTTGTACATCAGCGAAGGTGGCTTGGACGGGCACTCCCCCCGCGTCAGCCTGATGGACAAGCAGGGCAACGTGGTGGCCCGCTGGGATTCCCTGTCGGCCCACGGGAGCTGGGTGGACGCGCACGGCGACATCTACATGGCGTTGGGAGCGAGAGCGCGGGTAGACAAATACGTGCGGCAAAGCTAGGCTATAGCTGAAGGGAACACGGTCTGGGTGGTGAACATGGCGCCAGTGGGCATTCTCCCTCAGGCTTGCTCTCGTAGACGGGGAGCGACCTCCTGGGTGAACAGGTCCATGGAGCGCGCCACAAGATCGAGAGCGATGCCTCCGCCGATATTTGGTTCGATGATGATTCCAGCTAAGCCCAATGCCTGCTGAAGTGTGCGCAGGCGTGCCGTGACATGCCTGGGTGTGCCGAAGACCACGCGCTCTTGCAGGACCTCTTCATAGGTGAGTGTCGCAAGCTGCGCGGCCCGCGCGGTGCGCTCGTTGCTTTCGAAGCGCTGCGGACTCCTGAGATAGCCCTGTCGCAGGCGTTCGTAGTAGGGCATGACACCGGGCTGGGGGTCTGCCTGCGCGTGATGTTGAGTGTCAGCCACATAGATCGGCAGACGCAACCGCACGTCGCCCTGTCCAGGGTGGCCGGCGGTCTGCCAGGCAGCCTGGTAGACTGCGGTCACCGTCGCGAGCTCGGACACCGGCGTGCCGATGAGCGCCACCAGCAACGACAGCCCCATCGTTCCCGCGGCCGCAAAGGTCTCACGCGTGGCCGCGGCCTGGTGGAGGGGCGGGTGTGGATTCTGATAGGGCTTGGGGAGCACCTCTAAATCTTGACAGGTGTAAAATGCCCCAGCGTAGGAGAACCGCGACTGGGTCCAGGCTAATCGCATGATGTCCAGGTATTCCCGGAACCGTGCCCGACTTTCCTCATAGGGGATGTTGTATCCATCATACGCTCGGGGGAAACTGCTCCGACCGATCCCGAGATCGAGGCGACCGTGGCTCAGATGATCGAGCGTGGCGACTTCTTCCGCCAAACGCACAGGGTGCCCTAAGGGTAAGAGGAGGACAGCGGTGCCAATGCGCAGCCGACTCGTACGCGTGGCGATGGCGGTCGCCAGCAGCAGAGGGGCTGAACCGATGGAAGAGATCAGTGCCGCTCCCCCTGGCGGGGAGAAATGACGTTCTGCCAGCCAGATGCTGTCAAAGCCCAATGTTTCGGCCAGGTCTGCCGTCGTCAATACGGCGTCAAACGCCTCGCGCTGCGTCTGGCCTTCGCGGTAGTCGCCATCCATCATCAACCCGATATCCATACCCGCCGTCCTCTGCCTTCCCAGGCAAGCGTGCGATGATGCGTGCTCGATCAGCAGTCGTGCTGGGCTCAACCGTCTGCAAGCCCACCGCCTGCTTAATGAAATTCTACCGGTACAGGCCAGTGTGGGCAACGGTGGGCTTGGTCTCCATCAACCAGCCTGACACCTCTGCGGTAGCAGCAGGCAGTTGGGGAACAGTTCCATGCCGGCCCGTTATTCCGGCGTTGCCACGTCGCCGTACTTTGGACTAATATCTGACTAACCGAGCTATCCCTTGACATCATAACCGTTACAGGATAGTCCCATCCACTGAGGTCATAGAGAGGAGTAAGGACATGGAAGAGTGCCAAGCGGTCTTCGATAACCGATTTACGCAGGCCTTTGGGGTTCCCCTTGAGCGCACACAGACAAAGGTCAAAGACTTCTTACCTGAGCCCGTCAAAGCCTTCATTGCTGAGTCCCCGTTCCTGGTGATGTCGACCAGTGACCGCCAAGGACGATGCGACGCATCGCCCAAAGGGGGCGAGCCCGGCTTTGTCAGAATTTTGGACGACCACCATCTGCTGCTTCCCGACGTGGCCGGGAACAAGCTGTTTCAGTCCTACCTCAACATGGATGAAAACCCCCATATCGGCCTTGTCTTCTTCATCCCGGGCATCTCCGAAGTGGTGCGGGTGAACGGGCGGGTCACGATCGTCAGCCGAGAGGCTCTCGACGGCCATCAGGTCGAACGCTCGATGTACAACCCTGACGGTGATAGGGCTGTTCAGCAGGGTATCGTCATTGAGGTAGAGGAAGCCTACACCCACTGCCCCCGTGCCGTGAATTACTCACGGCTCTGGGATGAAGAGGAAATCCGTAGGAGAAAGCACAGTGGTCGCCATCCGCTGCGTGGAGCTGCCATTCCTGCTGCCGCTCCGGCTGGGAGATAACGGTCAAGGGTTGTGCGCTGTGTCGACCAGCGGACCAAACCACTTGGCTCGCGTCAATACCACCAGGCGCCAGGGTTCTTCAGGCCTGCTCGTCACCTTCCAGGCTGCTACGGCGGTGCGCAACGATCCAGTCAAGGGAGAGAGCACATGGGTATTCCGATTGTCTGGCAACCTGGGCTCGAAGGCGGCGAGGCTCTGTGGCTGAGCGATGCCGGCCGTCCTCACATGCTGTTGCTAGTAGTGGACTCACCTGAAAGCCGGAATACCGTCGATCGCTGGGCCGCACAGGCCGACTCCGTACCCGAGTTCTTGGAGATGCTGCACTTGGAAGGGCTCATCGACCTCGATCGCTATCAAACCTTAGTGCGGCAGCATGACCCCCTGTATGCTGCCGCCTGTGCGATATTGGCGTGCTTGCCTCACCGGCGCGTCGGGGAGCGAATCGACGATCCCCCAGGCGAGCTGCATGCGCGCATCGAGCGCATGACCCAGGCCTTAGAGCCCTTTGTTCCCGAACCGATCGCCCGCGCCATCATCGCCGATGCCGTGGGGACCTATTGGGCGAGCTGGATCGGACGTCGTGAGGACCTCGACCATGACGTCAATGCCGCGCGCCAAGCCCTCAACGAAGTGCTGACCGGGGCCAGCGCGGGGGTTCGCATCCTCCAGCCGGGGGATCTCACCCTCACGCCAGAGGCCGTACGAGCGATGATTGGTTATGTACTGGAGACCCACCCGCAAGGGGAGATATAAAGCATCCCATGGAGCCCGCAAGCGTCCCAGCATGGCGCGGTACCGACCGACGCGCAGCGCTGGGCAGGACGTGGAGGATGGCCTGAGATGACGGAGCCACTCTTCTTCGATTGTCTGACGGATGCCCAGTTTTGGTCACTGTTCGACGCTGGGGTGCTGCATGCCTATATGTTGCCAGGAGAGGTATACGAGCGCCTCGAGCGCCTCGCTCCCGCCCACGGGTGTTATCTGTTCACGTGGCCGGCGGACGTGGCTTTGCCACTTCTTCAGGATATTGTCCCCAGCATAGCGTTGCCCGGACAGGAATTGCCCCACCAGGCTCATAACGACGGCCTGCAGACGCACATGAGCGCAGAGCGGATGCGCTCGGAAATCGAAGCGTTCTGCGCACGCGTGCACGCCGAGATGTCTGCTGAGGGCGGACGGATCCATGTCATTGCGATGACCCCTGACATCGAGCTTCGGGCCGGACCGTATCTGGAACCCCAGTCCCGCGACCTGACCGCTATGTCCATGCCCGAGTTGGAGGCGTATTTAGACGCCGTGCTACGCCTGGACGACAGGACCGATATCGGTTCAGCAGCCTCATGCACAGATCGCCCTCTCGCACATCATCACAACCATGCGCCGCCCTGGATTTCCGGGGCAGACATGACTCGCCCCCTCTAGCTAATCCCGATGTACAGATTTGCTCGTCGCTGTTATGTGTCGTAGGGCTGCTATAGGCAATTTATATAGCCTTAGCTCTATCCTTCCTTGTTATAAAGATGATCCCTTAAATATGGGAGAATGCCAATAGGCTGCCGCCCCTATACGTGCCATCCCACAGGGTGGGAAGCCGACGGTCCGGCTCTCGCAAGCCGCTGTGCCGAGCATGTCGCGCCTAAGGGGTGCTCGGCCCTCTGGGGCATCCCGATTGGCACGACCTCGCCGGGGCGACCGAAGCGGTGGGTGTGTAGCTGTACACCTTAAGTCCACAGGCCCGAGGACTTCAAGCTGCCCTTGAAAACCACTCGGTCGGTGCGTCCCGACACGCTCACCCAGCCAGCATTCCCCTTCTGAATCGAGCCTCAAGACCTTGGTACACCTACGTATGACGTCGCTGACAGGGTCCATCTGCCCCTCTTTATCAAAGGGGGAAGTGCAAAGTGCCGGGGAATTTGTACCAGCAGATCATGTGGACGAATGAAGATCTCTATTACGTCCCGTTTCAGGTGTTCCAGCACCCCTCGGACCGCACACATCTCGGCGAGCGGTTTCGACTGTCCTACGCCCCCAGCGTGACGATCTTCTCCGTCCTCCGCAAGGCCGAAAATGTCGCTGGCGGCAAGCTGCTGGTGGTCGCCGACCCGAAGATCAGTAAGGCATGGGTGCCGATGTGCCTGCCACCTTCTAGCAGGGCCTGACCATGATGAGCAGATCATACGCCATACGTTGTGCTCTGCGACCTCTCTTCCCCAAGAGTTCTCACCCTGATTGCTCGATCATGACATGCCACCCTCACCCCAGCCCTCTCCCGGAAGGAGAGGGAGCACCGTCTGGGCACTTGACCTAGTGCCTAGGCTCCCGGGGGAGAGGGGCTAGCGTCGGACATGATTGGTGCAGCATAGCGATTGACGGCGTAGGGGATGGCCACGGCAGCACGGCAGGCGGCGGCGACATAGGGCCGCAACTGCTGCGCCAAGGCCCAGGCAGCGGTGTTTTGCGCACGCAGCCGATCCGCCGCCTCCTGGGCTTGGGTCTGTAGCTTTCCTTCGTCCACGGTCAACACCCGCCCATGGTCCAGGACCACCCGTCCGCCCACCAGGACCGTGGTGACGTCGGCGCCGGTCTCCGCGTACACCAGGGCGTTGAGGGGTTGATTGAGCGGTTGCAAGAACACCGAATTGGTGCGCAACAGAGTGAGGTCGGCCTTCCGTCCCGGCGCCACCGCGCCGATGTCGTCCGCCAGCCCAAGGACGCGCGCGCTGCCCTGCGTGGCCATGCGGTACACCTCTCTGGCGCCCACCCAGTTGTCCTGATCATGAGGAAAGCGGACTTTGTTGACCAGCGCCGCAAAGCGCATGGCCTCAAACATGTTCAGGTTATCCGAGCTCATCGATCCATCGGTCCCCAGACCAACCGTCAGCCCCCGATCGAGCATCTCCCGCGTCGGCGCGATACCACTGCCGAGTTTGAGATTGCTGGCCGGATTGTGCGCCACGGCCGCACCGGCATCGGCCAGTCGCTGAATGTCTTCGGGAGTGAGCCAGACCCCATGAGCTCCCACGAACCCAGCTCGGACCAGGCCGAGATCGGCCAGATGGCCGACGATGGTTGTGCCCCAGCGCCGTTGCGCATAGATGGCCTGGACCTTCGATTCAGCCAAATGCGTATGCAGCCCCACGCCATATTCCTGAGCCAGTCGTCCGCAGCCCAGCAAAAAGTCATCGCTGCACTGTCCGGGAATGGTGGGTGCCACGGCGACGCGGATACGACCACCGGCTGCACCATGCCATAGACGAATGGTATTTTCGGTAATCTGTAGAAGGCCTCCAGTGGGATCGGCCTGGATCTGCTCCACCGTCTGACGCAGATCAGGTGGGAGGATCTCGAAAAGGCCTGGAACGACTCGATAAAATACCACATCACCCACGGCCGGCGCGACGACCGCCCGTAATCCAACATCGATATAGGCCCGCACCACGGCCTCGACCACCTCGCTGCTCGGGGCTGGCACGGACATGAATAGATCGTATGCCGCCGTGCACCCGGTCTTGAGCATCTCGATGGCGCCGATCGCTGCGGATAGGTAGTGATCTTCCGGAGTGCGGCAGCTGTTCAGGGCTGGGCCATGTGTTAAGAGATCTTCAAGCGTCCAGTTGTCGGCCAGGCCTTTGAACAGATTGTTGTGCGCATGGGTGTGGGCATTGGCGAGGCCAGGGAGTATGAGGTATCCGGTGGCACTCAGTTCCTCGGTACCGGGTGGGCAGGAGAGCTTGCACCCAACCGCGACGATCTGGTCTGCCTCGATGAGCACGTCGGCGGGCTCTAGGTCCATCTGCGAGCTATTCAACACCTGTCCGCCACGAATCAATAGAGCCATCTAGGCGCCTCCTCAGGGCACTGTTCGTCTGACGCGCGCCCTTCTGTCAGGGAACGGTTGAGACGCGCAGGCCCTCGATCATCGGAATCGGGCTTCAGCGTGACTCAACTGCGGCAAATCCTAACTGTAGCAGTGCATGGCAGTCGGTGCAGACCAATGCACCTGGGGCACCACCTTGTGTTGTCACCATGTACACCTCGAGACTATCGCACTGCACGCACGCGACCGTGGGAGCCAGGGAATCCCGTTCCTGTGGCGGTTTTTCGATGCCGGTGAGCCTCCGCCCCAACGGTTCGGTGAAGAGCTCGAAGGTGGTATAGCAAGCGGCACAGAGGTGATTGAAGCAGCATTGAGGCTCGCAGGTGTAGGTGATCTCGCTGGAGCCACAAGACGGACATTGTACCACCAGCGGCTGAGGCATCATATGCAACTCACCTCCATAGTACGACACACCATCAAAACCCCGTCGGTCACGCCTCCCCCAGCCCAACATCCCCTCACGAGGGGCATGGACGCCATGTTAAGAACCCAGACGGCGTTCTCTCTCCCGGAAGAAAAGGGTGAGGGCGGCAGGGCATGAATCAGCGGTCGGGCTTCCCTCACCCCGGCCCTCTCCCAGTGGTAGAGGGGGTAAAGGGCGCATCACTGACTGTTTCTTACTTCATCTTGGTGCCTATACCCACAAAGGGGGAGGGTTCGGGTGGTGGGACAATCCACAGCATCCACGTGACATTGTCCCGCCGTTCATCGGCCTGAGAGCCCCACCAAGAGCGGCACCACCTCGAGGTCAACGCCGAGCATCTCGTCAACCGGAAGCGCGCACAGCGGGCAGAAGAAAGCCGTCTCGACGTCATCGCCGTTGCCCTGGGGCATGAGCGTCCCTCCGACCAGCCGCACTTCCCAGTGGGTGGCAATCAACTGTTGAACGGGATTCAGCCGGGCACGATGCAGCTGGTTCGTCGCCCATAGAACGCGGACCGGTTCCACCTCCAGGCCGGTCTCCTCGGTGAACTCGCGGCGCAGGGCGTCCAGCGGAGCCTCGCCCAGTTCGATCCCACCTCCAGGGAACCCCACAACGCCCAGAAAGGTTTTTGGCGCGCGCACGAGCAATACCTGACCATCCTGGATCAGCACCCCATAGATGGCCGGTCTAAAACGCTGAATCCCTGCATTCGTCATCTCCACACGATGATCCATGCCCTCGCCCCGTTATTCATAATACCCGCATACCCGCATCTACGGCCCTTCATCCTTGGCCTGGCGCAACGCCCGTGGCGGAAATTGTCGATAGGGGTGCTTCGCCAGCTCCTCCTCCTTGAGCTCAAGCCCCAGGCCTGGCCCCATCGGGAGCTTAATGTAGCTATTCTCTACGGTGAACGGATTGACCGCGATCTCGTCGCCCCGTTCCTTGAAGTTGACGAAATACTCGGTAATGAGGAAATTCGGCATACAGGCCGCCACGTGCAGGGTGGCCGCCAGGCCGATGGTCGTGCTGTTGTAATTATGAGGCGAGACAACGACCAGGTATGGCTCTGCCATGGCGGCGATCTCTTTGAGCTCGAGGATGCCGCCACAGTTGCACACGTCGGGGTTGATGATGTCGGCCGCCTGTTTCTCGAAGACCTCACGGAACTCGGCCTTGGTGTACAATTCCTCGCCGGTGACCACGGGCAGGTGGATCTCCCGCTTGCAGGCGGCCAACTCCTCCAGGCTGCGAGCCGACACCGGCTCTTCATACCAGAAGGGGTGGGACGCTTCCATCATACGGGCGATGCGGACCGCATGCATGGGCGCCAAACGCCGGTGTACCTCGACCAGGATGTCGATCTCAGGACCGACTGACTCCCGCACCGCCCGCACGTTCTCCACCGCCGCTAACTCGGTTTTGCGGTCGATGTGCGTGCGCCAGGGGCCCGGGAAGGGATCGAACTTCAAAGCGGTAAACCCGCGTGCGACCGTCTCAGCGGCCTTCTTGGCGAGGACGTCGGGGGTCTTGGCGCCCTCATACCAGCCGTTGGCATAGACCCGGATCTTCTCGCGACATGGCCCTCCCAAGAGATTGTAGACGGGGGTGTTCAGGTGTTTGCCGACGATGTCCCACAAGGCCTGCTCGATCCCGCTCAGCGCCGAGTAAAAATCCATGGCGCCCCGTTTACCGGCGAAATCGTGATACGCCATGTGGGTGAAGTGCTTGATGTGGAACGGGTTGCGCCCAACCAGATAGCGCCCCAGTTGCTGCACGTGCGCGGCGATCGACTGGTCGCGGTCGGCCTGGGTGTAACATTCACCCCAGCCAGTGATCCCCGCATCGGTATCGACCTTCACGAACAGCCAGTTCTTCCCCGAGCCTGGGTCGACCAATATGGGCTTGACGTGGGTCACCTGCATGTCGTTCTCCCGTCGCACAGGCGCTACGATTGGCCATTCCTGACGCCGCGAACCGCCGTGGCGATGTCGTCGACGTCCAGCACCATCGTCATCAACGCTACGTGCTCTTCGTAGATGGCCGACGGAATCGCCGCTTTCACTTCGGGCTCGGTGATGTGGTAGACGTCCAACCCGAGCTGTGTGCCAGCCAAGGCGCCGGCCCAGGAGGGATCGCCCTCTTTGACGGTCAGGGCATACAGCCGGCTGCTCTCCGCGTTCGGCGTCCCCAATAGGACTACCAACTCATCCCTCTGAAAGCGCTCGGCCACACGTTTGATCTCCTCTTGACCTTCCAGGTCAAGGGCACCGGCGGCCGTTCAGACGAAGCAATGAGTCATCTCCAGGACCACATCCGCCCCGGCGCTTTTAGCGCATTCAGCCAGCGCCGTACCTTGAATGCCATCACGCTCGCCAAGCGCGATGACTTTCTTGCCCTGCATGTTCATAATCGTCTCCTCAGCCTTCTCCCGTGGGTGTGCAGCCACTCAACCCTCGCCACTGTATCATGCTTTCTCCGCCGTGTGAAGACCGTACGACGCGGGTGCTAGGTGCGCGGCGGCCCAAGATCGGGCAGGTCGAGCGCGGCCTGCAGATGGCTGAGGGGCTTGTCAGACCAGTGTTTGGTGAGATTGTCGATACTCATGAATGAACGCGACAGCATGCGGTCGATATACAAGGCGCCGTTCAGGTGATCGATCTCATGCTGGAGAATCCGCGCATACCAGCCACGTGCCTGAAGGACTACCGATTCGCCGCGCTCGTTGAGGCAGTCGACGCGCACCGCGAGGGCGCGTGGCACGAGGGCGGCGAAGCCGTCAAGGCTCAAACAGCCCTCAAAGAACACCGCGGAGGCGTCCTGGAGGACGGTCAGCTGCGGATTGACGACGACATGAAACGGCACCACGGTGCGTGAGCGCTCTTGCAGAATGGTCGGATCGATACCCTGGAGGTATTCCTCGCGGTCCTCGATGACTGCGAGTCGCAGCGACTGCCCGATCTGTGGCGCAGCGAGTCCCACCCCCGGGGCTTCGCGCATGGTGTCGCGCATTTGCTCAATCAAACGCTGGATCGGGTCGCTGCGGATCTCCTCCACGGTCAAGGGCCGCGCCCGCTGGCGCAACACCGGTTCGCCGACCTGTCGAATATTCACGGTCATAGAACTAGTCCTCCGGTCTCCTCTCCTGAAGATGCTACCATTACCCAACATCAGGCTGGCGCCGACCGTACTGGGGGTTCGACACCGGCGGCCAGACGGGCCCTGGCTTCGGCTAGCATGGCCTTCACCGGCGCGATTGAGGCGGCAATAGGTCCGGCATCGCCCTCGGCGACGAAGCTTAGCCCCGTGAGACGCGCGAAATCCATCACCCACTGGGCATCGATGCCACCCGTCGACGCCGGCGACGCCGGCATCGCAGATGGGATGGGTCCTGGCTTAATCGGCGCTCGTCGTTGATACCAACCCGCCGCCTGTTCGTAGGCATGCCCCACGCGCAGCACGGTGCCTTCTTCCCAGGCTCGCCCGATCACTTGCATACTCACCGGTAGGCCAGCCGTGGTAAAACCGCACGGCACGGCGAGCGCTGGGAGTCCCGTCAGGCTCACCGAGCGCGTCAGACTGCGCATGTCTGCCTGGGGGGAGATGCGGCCGATGGGGTAGGCCGGGTAGGCGGTAGTCGGGACGACGATGACGTCGACCCCCTCCAGTGCCGTCACAAATTCGGCGGTGATCACCTGCCGCAGGCGCTGGGCTGTGATGCGCTCTTCCGCGGTCAAGAAGGCGGCGCCAGCGATCTTGTGGAAGAACGCTGGGGTATAATCGCGTGGCCGGGCAAAGAAGTTGTCGCGATGAAAGGCAAACGACTCGGTATAGGCAATGGCCCAGGAGGCCGCTGGACCGAGCCAGGCCTGGGGTAGGTCGATCTGTCGCACCGCCGCACCCAACGGCCGCATAGCTTCAATGGCCGTATGGACGGCGGCGATGACCTCGGGATCGCCATCCTCAAAGAAATACGTCCTCGGCACTCCGATGCGGAGGTCTTGCAGATCAGGTCGCAACGCGGCCTGATAGTCGGAGACGGGTTGTGTGGCAGCGCTGGCATCGCGGCGATCCGGCCCGGCAATCACCTGGAGCAGCATGGCCGTATCCGTCACCCTGCGTGCCATCGGGCCAGCATGGTCGAGACTCCAGCTGAGGGGAATGATCCCCGCCCGGCTGATGCGCCCGTAGGTCGGCTTCAGACCCACGACACCGCAGTAGGAGGCGGGATTGCGCACCGATCCCCCCGTATCGCTGCCAGTGGCGCCAGTGACGAGATGTGCGGCCAACGCGGTCCCAGAGCCGGAGCTCGACCCTCCCGGCACCATGGCAGTATTCCACGGATTGCGGGCAGTCCCAAACACCTCCATGCTGCCCGAGGCGAACTCATGAGTGTTGAGTTTCCCCAGACAAATAGCTCCCGCACGCCGCAGCCGGGCGGCCACGGTGCAATCCTCCTCGGCGAGATAGCCCGCCATGACTTTCGAGGCGGCAGTCGTCGGCATGCCTGCAACATCGTAGATGTCTTTATACGCCACCGGGATGCCGTGCAGAGACCCGCGATAGCCGCCAGCCACAATATCGATTTCGGCAGCCCGGGCAGCAGCCAGGGCCTGATCGCCGGCGATATAGAGATAGGCCCGAAGGGCGTCGTTGAGCGCTTCAATGCGTTCCAGGTGGGCTTTGACGATGTCGACTGGCGACACCGTGTGCTTGCGAATCAGCGGCGCCAACTCGGCGGCTGAGAGAAAGCATAACTCACTGTTGTCCACGGCAGTTCCTCCTTCGACCATCGCACCAGAGTTGCCAATCCCACGCTATTATATCCTACTTCTCACCGGCATGAAGATGTCATCCGCAGTTGGGCGCAGAAGTGATAAGCTATGCAGACCAGAGCAGTTCGCACGGAGATCTCATGAAAATATCCGCGAAGGAGGGCCATCTGTGAACCCTGGGATGCAACGATCGACAATGGCCACATCCCTGTCTACTCACCAGGTCCCGTCGCCCAGTGACCCCTCAGCGCTCGCGCCGGGTGGAGACCGCGAAGCGGGGTCCTCCTCCCAGGCTTCGGCCCAGCGCCATCAGCTCGCGCTCATGCGTGCGGGGCAATTGAGTGCTGTCCAACGCGTCGCTGCAGGCAACGAGCTGGCTCGGCTCGGCGATCCGCGCTTCCGCCCGGATGCCTGGGATCTCCCCGATGATCCACCGCTAGGTTTTGTCGAAATCCCGCCCGGTCCGTTCTTGATGGGCAGCGATCCAGGCCAAGATCCGACCGCCTACCCCGATGAAATCCCGCCACACGAAATCAGTCTGCCGCGCTATTACATCGGCCGCTACCCCGTCACCGGCCGGCAATTTCGAGCGTTTATCGACCAGACTGGCCATAAACCCGAAAACGATGGCAGCCTCTATGGACCGCCGAATCATCCGGTGGTGTGGCTCGGCTGGTTCGATGCACTGAAGTACTGTGAGTGGCTGACGAAACGCCTGCGCGACTGGGAAGGCACGCCGGAACCCCTGGCCGCGCTGCTGCGCCAAGAGGGCTGGTGTGTGACACTGCCAAGCGAGCCGGAGTGGGAGAAGGCGGGCCGGGGCGCCGATGGCCGCGCCTACCCCTGGGGGAACGAGCCCGACAATAACCGGGGCAATTTCGGCGGCACGGGCATTATGACCACGAGCGCCGTGGGGTGTTTTCCAGAGGGCGCCAGCCCGTATGGGATCGAAGATATGAGCGGCAACGTCTGGGAGTGGACGCGCAGCGTCTGGGGACCCTATCCCTATCCTTCTGATGCGGCAGGCCGAGCCGAGCGCGAGTACCTCGAGGTGCGCGAAGGAGTCCGACGGGTGCGGCGGGGTGGCGCCTTCTTCAGCTCACCACGCAGCGCGCGTTGCACGGTCCGGCTCGGCAGTGGACCTTATCCGCACGGCGGCGGTATGGGCTGTCGAGTGGTACTGCGGCCAGCCCTTCCTTGACGCGAGCTGGATTGGCGTCTAGCCGTTCACCCTCGCTCGTCATCCCGGTCGGGCGAGCCACGTCTGAGCGCTGGCAGCCGGAGGCGTCAAGATGATCTACCTGCCCTATGGCCACGGCTTGACATCTCTCCCCGCTCCCACGAACCTACATCCTCTCATGATATTTTTTAGAGCATGTATCTTGACAACATGACACTCATAACTTATATTATGCCTTGTAACATTTCGAAAGGAGGCATAGGATGATGACCTTAGTACGCTGGCATCGCGCACGGAATATGCACGCGATACAACATGAGATGAGCCGCCTGGTGAACGAATTTTTCCGAGGCGGTATGCAAGATAAGGGAGCCCGGAAGCAGGGTTCTTGGACCCCGGCGGTGGACATGCATGAAGGCGATGAGGCTTTCACGCTGACAGCCGAACTCCCTGGGTTCGCGAAGGATGACGTGCAGGTTGAGATTAAGGGCAACAGGCTCACCCTTAAGGGGGAGCGCAAACGCGAGACGGATGTGCAGGAGACACAATATCATCGGGTGGAGCGGGTCTATGGCGCTTTTGAGCGTTCCATCAGGCTGCCTGCGGTGGTCGATGCTGACAAAGCCAAAGCCATCTTCAAAGATGGTGTGCTAAAGCTCATGCTGCCCAAGGCCGAAGAGGCGAAGCCGAAGCCGATCAGCATCACCGCCTAACGCGTCGGCAACCCACTGGCCCCTGCCAGTAGGTGTGCCTCTTATGTTTCGCCAGTCTTCACCCGTTTATATACCAGCATCCCTCCATAGGATTTCGCTGTGGGGGGATGCTTCTTTGTCTAGAGCCTAGTCAGCTATTGGATGACGTGGAAAGGACACTACCATGCATGTCGCGACAGGGCATGCCTATCGTGAAAGCGCTGAAGCGTTGTTGGTGACGGACAAGCGTGGTCAGCGCCTCAAGCCCGCACAGCGGGAGGGTGAATGGTTGCCCATTGGTGAGTTAGGCTCGAAGGCGATCTATCAGGTGTATGCCGAACGATTCGTTGCGGTTACGCCCTACAAGTAATTTGTCTTCGCTGCCCTGCATGATGGGTTGCGGCGATCCGGAGCGGCCAGAGTATTATGGGGTGTCGGGCGGGTGCGCGGAAAGGACATGCTCCAACACCGATTGCACCTGATTCGGAGCGAACGGCTTGTAAAGACAGCCCCAGGGACTTATGGCTCTCATACGCTGCTGCGTGTCTTCATCGACATATGCGGTCATAAATACCACGGGAATGGCGGCAGAGGCGCGAATCCGCTGGGCGGCCTCGACTCCATCCATATCACCCTGCAAGCGGATATCCATCAACACCACATCGGGACACAGCGCCAGCGCTTTCTGGATAGCCTCTGCCCCAGAGGCAGCCAGGGCCACGACTGTATACCCTAGCCGCGTCAAGCGCCTCTGGAGGTCGGTGGCGATGAGGCGTTCATCTTCTACAATGAGAATACGGGCTGCAGCCATGGCCTTCACCCCGAACCGATCCTGGTGATTCTCGCACTTCAGGATAAAGCAGGGTGCAGGCGATACTCCCATGGCACCGGAGAATAAGCCTACCCTGCCAGCAGCTGTTCGGTGTCAAACGCTGGTCTTCACCGCTGGGGACCCGAGCCATGGCCTTTTGCTTCTGGCCTGACTGGGCGCCCTGTGCGGGGAAACTTCAGCCTCCACTCCGTACCCTCACCGCGCTTGAGCTCTTCAGAACCCCCTCTCCGTCGCCCCATCACCTAGCTGACACAACCTTCCAGGCTTTTGGATCTCCCTGATTATACGACATTGGTAGAAATCATCAATTTTCAATTTGAGATAGGTCAACTTTCTGTATGGCTATGGGCCTATTACCAAGGTCCGTATGGCACGGGAGCAAGCGCGGTATAGACAAATTTCTGGTGCTCTCAGTTTGAAAGAAACGCCTGTGCTGCTCTCATATTGATATTCCACTATGATACGAAGCGCCGTAGTCGCACAATCGTAGATCAAGACCATTCAGCATGGCGTCGCTAGAGCCAATAGCGGACTCGTCCTCCGCCAGGCTCAGGCTTGGACGAAGATTATTTGTAGAACTACAGGGGGAGCACTTGCTGAAGCATTTCCTGGAAGGAATTGTTACTAAAGGGTTTGTGCAAGAAGGTATCGGGCTGGGTGGCCTGGGCGCGCGCCAAGGTTGCCTCGTCAATATAGGCGCTCATATAGACAACCCGAACGTTTAGATGCTTGCGAATGGACGCTACTGCTTCGATGCCATCCATCTGCCCCCGTAGGCGGATATCCATCAGGACCAGATCAGGCTGATGTTCAAGTGCGTGGTGAATGGCCTCGTTGCCGGTACTGGCGAGAGCGACAACCATATACCCCAGCCTTCGGAGTCGCCGTTCGAGGTCTCTGGCCACAAGGCGTTCATCTTCCACGATAAGGACGCGGGTGAAGCTATCCATGGCCATGGAATCACCCTCCTGGGAAGACTGTTGCATGTGACTCCCCTGGTGGTGTGCAAGCCTAATGCCATCGCTGAAATGAACTGTTGGCCGGCGGCATAGCTGGTGGCATGCGGAAGCGAGCGTCAGCGTCCAGAGCGATGCCATGGTGAAGAGGCGGAGACTGGGAATTCATGCGCTCGATGGTGCGGCAACGCTCCAGATTGCCCTATGCCCCTCCAGTTTGGGCGGATAGGAAATGAATCGTGAACGTCGTCCCCTGAGAATGATCCACCTGCACGCTGCCTTCAAGTTGGCTCGCCAGGTCATGCACCAGAGTTAACCCGAGCGAGTTAGTGTCCGTGATGTCGATGTCGCTGGATATGCCGATGCCGTTATCCTGGACCACCAGGAGCCAGCGATTCTCCGCTTCCGGCCGCAAGGTTACCCTGATCTGCCCCGGTTGAGTCTTCGGAAAGGCATATTTAAACGCGTTGGAGACCAGCTCGGTGAGCATCAGCCCACATGGGATGGCGGTGTCGATATTCATATAGCTCTCTGCATGGATGTCAAAGGCGATGCGACCTTCTGGATCGTACATGCGGGCGAGATCTCCGATGAGACTCTGGAGATATGTGCTCGTGTCGATGCTGCTGAGATCCTCCGAACCATGAAGTCTTTCATGCACCAACGACATGGCCTGAATGCGCCGCTGGCTCTCCTCGAACAGGCCGCGGACAGCTTCGTCCGCAATCGTATCAGCCTGGAGTCCTAACAGGCTGGAGATGATTTGCAGGTTGTTTTTGACCCGATGGTAAATTTCCCTTAGCAATACTTCCTTTTCCCTGAGCGCAGCGGCTATCCGTTCTTCCGTCTGCCTGTGCTCAGTGATATCTTCGATCCCGAGGAGAATGGTATCCGTCTCCTGCTCATCCCGTCTGATGCGGCGAGCGTTAAGGAGCAAGGTCTTCTCCCCGATATGGGCGAATTCGTGGGTCACTGCGAAATCTTGGAATCGCGAGTTGTGAGGGATGATGTCGTCGAGCAGCCTCCGCAACCCGGGAATATTCCATGGGCCGTTGCCCAATGTGTAGATCAACTGCCGCTCGGTTTCCTCCGGCGAAATCTGAAAGACTGCGTAAAAGGCCGGGTTGGCCTTGATCACGCGCAGCTCACGATCCAGGATCAATAAGGGCCATGGCGCATTCTGCACAATCCCTTCAGCGAATTGCCGGGCTGTGTCAACTTCTGCCAGCAGGAACGTGAGACGGTTGACGTCTTTATACGAGTCGATGTCGATGAACAGCAGCATAGCCCCATCGATTCTATTGTCGGTGGTCCTGTACGGCCGAATCCGTAGGGAGTACCAGTGCCCCTCGCCGTCTTGCACCTCGCGTTCTTTGATGCTCACGCTGTCGATGGCCTCCAGGATCAACGGCTCCAAATCTGGAATGGGGATGTTGAGGTTGAGATGGCCAATGGGCCGCCCGATGTCTGTAGGAATGACATTCAGGATCTTCTCGGCTGAGGCGGTGAAGCGCCTGATGCGCAAGTTGCTGTCCAGTACGATGATAGGCAAGTTGGCGCTACTGAAGAGGTTGTTCAGATCGTTATTGGCCTCCCCCAGCTCTTGATTCCGCTGCCGGAGCTCGTCGTTGACTGTGCTCAGCTCTTCGTTCGTCGACTGGAGCTCCTCCTTGGCAGTCTCTAACTCTTCGTTAGTGCTCTGCAGCTCCTCATTGCTGGAGAGGATCTCTTCGTTGGCAGATTTCAGCTCTTCGTTAGCTGCTTCGTAGCGCTCGATGATCGATTGCAAATATTGTTTCGTGGCCTCAAGCTCTTGGGCCAACTGGTTGCTATGCTCACGTCCGGCTCCCTGATTAACCGCCTCTCGACGCCGTGTCCTCGGCCGGACTTCGTGGCCGGCTGGCGAAGTGACCTCTTCAAACAGGATCACATAGTGTTGGTTAAGAGGGGAGGGGAGCGTCAGAGGTATGACGCGGACCCTTACGCTCAGCGTTTTGCCCTCGAATGGTATCTGCACGCCCTCGCAATTGACAATGCCGCCGCTCTTTTGGGCTTGCGCAATCGCCGAGCGCAGGTCCATCAACAAGCCTTCGCGCGCCATTTGCAGTAGATTAAAGCTCGCTCTCCCTGGCGCTGGCCGCAGGTAATGGCTTGTATCGCCACGAAATTGTAGGATGTCCGCCTGCTCATCAATCAGCACCCCGGCCGGCGCGTATTGGTTCAAGACGACGCGGTCGGCTTCGTGATAGATGTCCACGCCCTTCAACAGAGGTGAATCCATATGCCTGACGAAAGCCGCCTCCTCTGTCTGTTCCGCCGCACGCGTTGGGAGGGGAAACTCAAACGCTTGGCGCACAGCCGTCACCTTCTTGCTGAAGATTTTCTGTTTTTTATCGACCTGGGCAAAGAGATCGGTGAAGATTCCGATGCTTTCTGAGCTGCCTAAGGCGAGGAAGCCAGCTGGGTTCAAGGCGTAATGAAACAGCGGGATGACTCGTTTTTGCATGGCCGGCTCGAGGTAAATCAGCACATTTCGGCAACTAATCAGGTCGAGGTTTGAGAACGGCGGATCCCGGCATAGATCGTGTTTGGCGAAGGTGCACTGCTCGCGGATTGAATGCATAATCTGATAGTTTTGATCGACCTTCATAAAGTAGCGCCGCAGACGCTCGGGTGAAATGTCTAGCGCGATGTTCTCGATATAGCGACCGGATCGGGCTCTGGCGAGGGCGATTTCGTCGATATCGGTGGCAAAGATCTGGATAGGCGTATCGCTGACTCTGTCGCCCAGGAACTCGAACAAGCAGATGGCGATGGAATAGCACTCCTCTCCGCTGGCACATCCTGGTACCCAGATTCTGACGGGCTTGTTCGCCGGCCGGTCACGCAGGATGATGGGAAACACTTTGCTCTTGAGTGCTTCAAAGGTCTCAGGATCGCGGAAAAACCCGGTTACCTTGATGAGCAGGTCATGATAGAGGGCTTCCAGTTCCTCATGATGATCCTTGATATACTGCGCATACTCCGCAAGTGAATCTATCTTGCATAGCGTCATGCGCCGTGTGATGCGGCGTCGAATAGTGCTCTGCTTGTAAAAAGTAAAATCGACCCCCCTGGTGGCCCGCAGTAACCGAAATATCTGGTTTACACCATCCTGACTCAGGGATTGGATGGTTGGTGAGGGCTCAGCAGGGGGCTCCTCCTCCCGTCCCGAAGGCGGGGAGATGACATAAGGATGCTGAGCCACACGCGCCAGCTCCTGGGCGATGCCCGCTGGCGGCAAGATGAAATCGATGCCCCCATGCATGATCGCGCTATGTGGCATACCTGGGAACCTCGCAGTGCGAACATCCTGGACGAATGTAATGCCTCCACGGTCCTTGATCTCTGCCAAGCCAAACGCCCCGTCGGACCCGGCGCCTGACAGTATGATGCCGATGGCCCGACTGCCGTGCTGCTGGGCCAGCGATCGAAAGAAATGATCGATCGGCATGTGCAGCCCGTGAGTCTCACTGCGCGACACGAGCCTGAGTGTCAAGCCGGTAATGCTCATGTTGGCGTTGGGAGGCGTAACATAGATATGGTTCGGTTCGACGGTCATGCCTTTCTGCACTTGCCGGACCGGCATCTTGGTCACCCTGGACAGCAGCTCCGGGAGCATACTTTCATGGGTGGGGTCCAAGTGTTGCACCAGGACAAAGGCGAGGCCCGTCGTGACGGGGATGTGCTGGAGTAACTGCGTGAACGCTTCCAACCCGCCAGCGGAGGCGCCAATCCCCACAATGGCAAAGGCCCCAGTGGGCGATGATGGCTCTGGGGAGGGTGTTTCCGGCTCTGTTGCCTGTGGGGCTGTGTCGGGGGCAGCTGGTTGCGACCTCTTCCGAGGTTGCCTGGTTTGTTTCTTCGGATGCTCGGCCATAATAAACCCTCCAGGCCAGAGGAGAGAGAAGGTACTCTATATGTCAGTATGATATTATATTGGTATTATATAGCGTCGCCGCCAATCTGTGAATGACATAGATGGCGTCCTAGGGTATGGCATTGCAGGAGCTTTCGAGCCTTATATCATAATCTGCCACGTCAAGGCCATCCCAATTACCCATCGACGAGGATGGGCCGAGAAGCAGCGTGCGGAGGGATTGGCCACTAAGCCAACAGGTCGCGAGTACTCCCCGTCGGTCTATCTCGAAGAGGAGCACAGATGGGCGTATTGGGGCGAGCGGCCAGATGTGGGGCCCGGCCTCCCGCCCTGAGGCTAGGTCGCCGACGACGGTAGAGTCCACCGGTGTGGGCCGGAGGCAGGGGTTCCAAGGCAATACGGGCGCATCCTCGACGATGAGCACCCGGGCCTTATCAGCGCGGCCATCGCACGGTGATGCGAGTGCCCCTGTCCCGCTCCAGGGCGAGCTCGCCGTGGAGCTGCTGCGTCAGGAGGGTGACCAATTGCCAGCCGAGGCGTGTCGGCTGGTGGATGTCGAGCGCCGCCGGCACGCCGACCCCGGTATCGGTGACCCGCAGCATCACCGAGCCCTCAGAAGAGCCACGGAGCTCCATGATCACCATGCCGGAGCGGTCCTCGGGCAAGGCATGCGTGACGGCATTGGTCAGCAATTCATTGAGGATCAGACCACAGGGCTGCGCCTGTGCTAGCGGCAAGGCGAGGGGCTCCAGGTCCGCCGTGAGGGCGATGCGGTGCGTGTCCACGCGATAGGTGCGGATGACAGCAGCACGTAGGGCATGGAGATAAACAGCACCGTCAATGTTCGTCTCGGGGCTGGCATGGTCCAGAACCTCATGGAGCAGGGCCAGAACTTTGAGGCGCTGCGCACTCGCGGCGAAGGGCGCGGTGAGATGGGGGTCCTGGTTCTGCGCCCGCTGAAGGTTGAAGAGGCTCATTGCGAGTTGGAGAGTCGTTTTCACCCGGTGTTGCATCTTCTGGAGCTTCACGTCACGGTTGTGCAGCGTGGCCCGAAGGTGCGCCTCGGTCGCCTGGCTCTCTTCCATGGCGGCTTGAAGCACCCGATGGGCGTCTACGAGGTTCGCGGTCAGTTCCGGGAGGGGGAGCGTGAGCCCGAGGTGGGCCATTTGGAAGGCGACGGCGGATGGCTCACGTCCCATCGGGGCCGTCAGCAGTACTAACCAGGCAGACTTTCCTTCCACAGCCAGCGGGGTCCAGGTCAGGTGTACCTCCAAGAAGCCGCCGTCTTTCCGACGGAGCCGCCCCACGAGGGCACGTGCCTGACCAGCAGGCTCCGGGGTCGCGGCGAGGACGACGGCGAGATCCTCAGGAGGGCAGAGGGCGGGCACCGTCAGGTCAAGTAACTCGGAGCGTGTATAGCCGGAGTCGCGCACCGCGGCGTCGTTGACGGCGAGGAGTGTGAGGGTCGCGCCATCAACGACCCACATCGGCACTGGAGACTGGGCGAACACCAGTGGATAGAGCGCACCAGAGGCGGCGAGGGACTCGGGCGCCGGGCGGCGCGGCGGCGCGGATCGTCGTGGTGTCTTCGGCATGCCATTCCTTTCCATGGCGCGCCCGTCAGGACAGGCGCGGTTCTCTCGTATTAACTATGTAGTGGAGACTTAGCTCGACGCCGCCTCCGACAAGGGCTCGAAGGCCTAAATGACATCTTCTAGTGCGATAGGCATGCAAATGGAGTCGATGGCGGTGAGGCGATCTCCGCCGCTCGCGCGCATGGGCGAATCGCATCCGATAGGTGACGGTCGTCCTCCCAGCACGATCCAACGGTATCATGACTTGTTCCGTTTATGCCGACTGCCGCTCTGACGCGTCGGTCTTGTCATCCCGCGTCCGACGGGACCGTGAGATGGGCTCCCAGTTATAGCGGTCCAACACCCGCACGGTAATCTCCAACACCAGAGGGTTCTGGGGCAAGACGGGCGCCGATCGTGCGGGCTCCCGAGGCGCGGGCTCTCGAGGGAACAAGCCGGGCAGGACCCAGTCCGCCAAGTCTGGCACCTGCTCACGCACCGCCTGCACCGCGGCGATCACTTCAGCGCTGCGGCGCACCTGGACGTCGAGCTCGAAGCGCAACTGGAACGCCCGGGTCATCTCACGTACCAAGATGGTCGCCGCCTCGGCGAGCGGTGGGGGCTCAGACATCTGAGGCCGGAGGGACCGGACCCAGACCGTCTGGGGTAGGATGCGTTCACGACACAACCGTCTCGACTCCTGGCGGAGCCGAAAACTCTGCTGCCGGAGGGCCTGCAGCTCCAACCGCAGTGCCCTGGCCCGGTCCATGATATGCAGGGCATGAGGGCGCCACTTTGAGGTGTCGGGCATGTCAAACATCGATCGGTCTCCTTCGAGGAGAAGACTGGAGTGACTGAAGACACTGGTCGACCATGATGCCCCTTGTCTAGGAGCAGGGAGCGCAATGGAAACTATAAATATATATGTTTGGATATTATATACGAATTAGGGTGAATATCAATGAAAAACATTTATTTAATCAACACATATCTTTAATAATCAATTAAAGTTGGTAATGATCTGCAGGATCGTAGGAAGGGTCATCCTTGGGGAAAGACCGTGCTCTAGCGCAGGAGTGACTTGGAGAGACGGACCGCTCAGCGAGACTTCTGGCGGTACCTCCAATAGTCATCCAGCTTCGCCCGCAGCTGTTCGAGCAGCGCGGTGTTCTTCGCAGTGGTGGCTTCAGCCAAAACCTCGTCAATGACCGCCATGACCCCGATGTTTTTCGTGAGGGAGCATCGATCACGGGGAAGAGGGCTATATCAGCCCTCATGTGGTTCTGCCTGCACATCCCAGCAAGGGAAATGCCAACAATTCCCCCGCTCTCTCAGGGGCAGTAGTGGCGCCGCAGAGCATGGATCGTGTGACTGCCGGCGTCGTTAGCCCTTACGGGTTTTCTTCTCGACCCGCGCCACGTGCCGTTTCACCGCCACGAGGCTATCGGGGTTGAGCGAGATCGAATCGATGCCAGCCTCGACCAGAAAGCCGGCGAAATCCGGGTAGTTACTGGGCGCCTCACCGCAGATCCCGACCTTTCGGCCAGCCTTATGTGCCGCTTGGATCAGGTGGTGGATCATCTTCTTGATCGCTATATGACGCTCGTCAAAGAGAGGCGCCAGCTGCGAGGACCCGCGGTCAACCCCCAGGACGAGCTGCGTGAGGTCGTTCGAGCCAATGGAGAAGCCATCAAACCGCTCGGCAAATTCCTCGGCCAGCACGACATTGGAGGGAACTTCGCACATGACATACACCTGTAGAGCGTTTTTCCCCTGCTTCAGACCGTGTCGAGCCATGACAGCGAGCACGCTGTCCGCCTCTTCCGGTGTGCGGCAGAACGGGATCATGATGATGACGTTGTCGAGACCGATCTCCTCGCGGACCATCTTGATGGCCCGACATTCCAGAGCAAAGCCGTCGCGGTACTGGTCGCTGTAATAGCGCGACGCTCCCCGGAAACCCATCATGGGATTCTCTTCTCTGGGCTCAAACGGCCGGCCGCCGATCAGGTCGGCATACTCGTTGGTCTTGAAGTCGCTCATGCGCACGATGACCGGCTGGGGGTAGTGCGCCGCGGCGATTTTCGCGATGCCGCGCGCCAGATGCTCGACAAAGTAGCTGACCTTATCGGCATAGCCCTGGGTTAATTGCTGGATCTGGCGACGCGTCTCCCTATCCTCGATGGCATCGAAACGGACCAGGGCCATGGGATGGATCTTTATGATGTTGTTGATGATAAATTCCATGCGCGCCAGGCCGACCCCTTCGCAGGGCAGCTGCCACCAGCGAAAGGCGGCCTCGGGACTGCCGACGTTCATCATGATGTGCGTCCGGGTCTTAGGGATGTCGTCGAGGTTCTCCTCCATGGCTTCGAACTTCAGCATGCCCTCATAAACATAACCCTGATCCCCCTCGGCACACGAGATGGTGACCTCTTGCCCGTGGCGGAGCACGTCCGTCCCCTCGCCGGTCCCCACGATGGCGGGAATCCCCAACTCACGGCTGACGATCGCGGCGTGCGAGGTGCGTCCGCCATAGTCCGTGATGATGCCTGTGGCCCGGCTCATGATCGGCACCCAATCCGGGTCGGTCATCTCGGTCACCAGAATCGTACCATCCTCGAACTGATCGATGTTATCCGAACTCTTGATGACGCAGACCTTACCGGCGGCGATGGCATCGCCGACGCTGAGGCCGGCCAGTAACCGCTCGCCCTTGTCGATGAGTCGGTAGGTTTTCAGCACACCGGCGGCGCGCTGGGAATGGACCGTTTCGGGCCGCGCCTGCACGATGAACAACTCGCCACTGTCCCCATCCTTAGCCCACTCGATATCCATCGGCCTGCCGTAGTGCTTCTCGATGGCACAGGCCCAACGGGCCAATTGCAGAATCTCCTCATCCTGGAGCACGAAGGCGTGACGTTCATCTCTAGGCGTCTGGATGTTCTTGGTGGTCCTCCCCCCGCCTCTGCTATACACGAGCTTTTTCGTTTTGTCCCCCAAGGTCTTTTCGATGATTGGGCGTAACTTCTGGTGGCCGAGGAGACGCTTAAAAACCAGATATTGATCGGGGGTTACCGCCCCTTGCACCACGTATTCGCCCAATCCCCATGCAGCGTTAATCACGACGACGTGCGGAAACCCCGTCTCCGTGTCGATGGAGAACATGACCCCGGCGCTGGCGCGGTCGGCCCGTACCATCTTCTGCACCCCCACCGACAGAGCCACGTCGAGATGATCAAAGCCCTTTTCTTGGCGGTAGCTGATGGCGCGATCAGTGAATAGCGAGGCATAGCAATAACGGCACGCCTCCAGCAGTGCTTCCTCGCCCGTGACGTTGAGAAAGGTCTCTTGCTGGCCGGCAAAACTCGCGTCGGGGAGGTCTTCAGCGGTGGCGCTACTGCGCACGGCGATATCTGCTTCGGCCATCTGATATCGCTGGCTCAACTCGCGGTAGGCCTGGCCGATCGCCTCGGCGATCGCCTCTGGGAAGTGCGTCTGCTCAAATAGCCGGCGAATCGCCCGCCCGACCTGGTCCAGCGGTTTGAAGCCGCGTTGCAGGTCTTTCAGTGCGGTGCGAATGTTACCCGTGAGACCATTGGCCTCAAGGAATTCATGAAAGGCATCCGCTGTCGTGGCGAAGCCATCGGGAACAAGAATCCCCTCATCCTTCAGGCCGCGGATCATTTCTCCCAGGGAAGCGTTCTTCCCACCCACGATCGCGACATCTTCCGAGCAGAGATCCGCAAACCAGTGAACGTACAGCTTCTTCTGAGCCATTTTCTTCTCCTTCTAGGGGGGAGTTCAGGGGGATCGGCTTCGCTGTCCCTGACCCCTCCACCGCTGTAGTGGATTCGGCAAGGTGGAGACCGCCTCTGAGCTGAATCGCCTCCGGTTCACAGGCTACTACCTTTAGTCAGCCCTTTTGCACACCAGCACCGTGCTGACAGGTCCGGGGCACGCACGATCGTGGCGCCCACCTGGAGAGCTTCGTGCGCGCGGTGGTGTCTAGTGGCTAGGTACGGGAGGTTGAGGTGCGTTCGTGCCGTGCACACGGCTCGTCACTCACCGTGGCGCGCCCGTACAGGCCAGGCCCGTACCACAAGGTCCAGCCCCCTGCTGGCGCGGAGGGCGGTGTCCACCCATGCCGGGGATTACTCCAGCACCTGGCAGGCGATGCGCCGCTGGCACCACCAGGGAGGATGTGGCATCGGCACCTCCGTGAGGGATCAGTCGGGCCATCCAAGGGGGAAGCGTTTCAGGAGATTCCAGGCACAGAGGAGAGGCACTGGCAGCGACGCGGGGAGGGTCAGCAGTCAGGCCGCACCAGGCAGCGGGAGCGGCGAGGAAGCACCGGCAAGGCCGGACGGTCGAGGGCGGGGGAGAGACTGGCCATTCGCTTGTTCATCGATGGGCTCCTTCTCTGTCGTAGCCTTGGCCATTGTAGGCATCAGCCATACAGGTATGGAGACGTGTTTCTAATATACTAGCGTATGCAGGGCACGTCAACCCATCCAGGCGGGGATCTGTGCCGCCTTGGGTGTCACGCCGTGACGATCGGGGCTCTAGCTGGATTTCCCTCGCCCAGAGGAGTTCCTGCCGTGAGGATGCCTCACAGGGTACCGACGGAGCCCAACCAGCTAGTGCAGATGAAAGCGGCAGAAACCATGGCCCTATCGCATTGAATATTCCCCTACCAGTGGACCACAGACACGAAGCACGCCAAGGAACCCCGCCTACCTCTTCCTGTCAATTTTCCTACGCTCGACGAACTGGAGAGGAAGCTCGCAAGGCCTGAATACTGTGCATAAATAGTTGCTCTTGACCCACTGACAGCCCCAATAGCCTTCCCACCGTCTGCGATACTGAGATGCGCTGCTATTACGGTTGACGTTCGAGCCAAATACCGATAAAATCTTCGCGAATTACTATGGATGTGCCGCTCATATCCTCCCTGACTAGTAAGGAGCGCACACATGACCATCATGCATACACAGCCCTCGCTAAAACTACCAGCCATGGTTTGCCTTCCTGGTCGAGCTCGCTTCTTATTGAGGCCCCAACTCCTCACCCGTGTCTAATCTTCTCTCATAGGAGATCGCCGCCTGCGATTCCACCTTTCTTCTTTGCAGGAATCCTCTTGGTATCGTGTCTCGGCCCGCGTGCAATTCCGCAACGAGTCTGCGTAGGGTTCATCTGGAGAAAGCCACTCAGAGGCAACGAATGATATTCTTCGCTGCAGAGCCAGAAGGTCAAGCTGGGGGCGAAGTGGCCTCCGGCAGCGCTTTGAGAGCGGGTAGTTGAAGAAGCGGCAGGGATCAGGCCAACGTTGGGCCGCCCGAGCTAAGGTGCATGCACAAGCAATCCAGCCAAATGGAGGGATATTCATGCCGACACGCGATTCAACCCTGAACCTGAGTCGTCGCGAGCTCCTGCAAGCCGGCCTTGCCGCGGGCGCCATGTTGTCTACCTGGCCCCTGTATCGCCCGCCTGCGCTCTGGGGCCAGGAAGCGACGACCCCCAAGCGCGGGGGGATCCTGCACGCGCGCGGGTGGGATCCCGTGCACTTCGATCCGCATCTCACGCGCGCCTTCATGACGCATACGGCGCTGAGCTTCGTGTACAGCAAGCTCCTGCGGCACAAGGTCGGCCCGGACGTGCGGCCGGGCATGTTCATCGTCGAGCCCGATCTGGCCGAACGCTGGGAAGAGCCGGACGACACTACCTACATCTTCCATCTGCGCAAAGGCGTCAAATGGCACAATAAGCCGCCCGTCAACGGTCGTGAGCTGGTGGCTGAAGACGTGAAATTTACGTATGATCGCTTCCTGACGGAAAAGGGCAATCCGGAGCGGCAGTTGTTGGACTCGGTGGAGCGGGTGGAGGTGGTGGACCGCTATACCGTGAAGTTTGTCCTCAAAGAACCCTTCGTCTGGCTGCTCGACATCCTGGCCAACGCCATGTGCATGTGGGTCATCGCCCCCGAAGTAGCCGAGAAGTATGGCGACTTCAAGAAAGTTGAGACCGCCATCGGCACCGGACCGTTCATTCTGGAGCGCTACGAGCCGAACGTCAAGACGATCTTCAAACGCAACCCGGACTACTTCCGCCAGGGCCTGCCGTATGTCGATGGGGTGGAATGGTTGGTCGTGCAGGACGAATCGACCGGGCTGGCGATGTATCGCACCGGCCAACTGGACACCGGCCCAGGGGCCAACTGGGCCGTTCGGCAACCCGACCTGGAGTCGCTCAAGCAAAGCCATCCCGGCCTGCGCTACCAGGATATTCAGGCCATCAATGCGCAGGCGATCTGGATGCGCACCGATAAGCCCCCCTTCAATGACGTGCGCGTGCGACGCGCCATCTCTCACGCCATCGATCGCCAGGGGATGATCGAGGCCGTCTGGATGCGAGGTGAGCTCCCGCCCGCGGTCGCCCCAGGCCTGGTCGAGTGGTCGCTGCCCATCGATCGGCTCGGCGAAGGAGCGAAGTACTATCGGTACGATCCGCAGGAAGCGCGGCGGTTGCTGGCAGAAGCCGGGCATCCGAAGGGCTTTAAGACGACGCTCACGGCCTCCGGTGGCTATGGTCGCGACCTGATCGATGCCGCGCAAATGGCCCTGCGCGATCTCAAAGAGGCCGGCATTGAGGCGGAGCTGAAGGTCCAGGAGTATGGGGCCTATCAAGCGACGACGGGCCAGGGCAAATTCGAGGGCATGGCGATGGGTCCCTACGCTGTCGGTTGGGAACCCGATAGCGCGCTGTACGGCCCGTATACCCCCAACCAACCGCGCAACCGCGGCCATGTCAACGACCCGAAGCTGGCGGCCATGGTCAAGGAACAACGGCAGACAAAGGACAGAGAGGCGCGCAAGCAGCTCATCTTCGACATTCAGCGCTATGCGGCGGAGCAGGAATACTACATCTACCTAGCCTCCCTCATCATCACCAGCTCCTGGCAGCCGTATATGAAGAATTACGCCCACAACTTAACCTTCGATTACGGCAGTCGCATCGCGGTGACGTGGCTGGATCGGTAGGTCAGCTGTCAGCTCGTTCGGCTTCCTACAGGCGGCGCGCGCCTATGTAAAGGCGTATGAGAATTGACATGTCTATAAGCTGCGTTTCGAGACGACGTGGCTGGATACATGAGCGGCAGCGGGGCCTCTTGATCACAGGGGGAAAAGGATGCGAGGTACACAGAGGATGCTATTGGCGTTCATCTTGGCGATTATCGGCTGCTTGTGCCCCCTGCTTGCGGGCAACGTCGCTGCCGCAGCGGCTCCCCCATACAAGCCGGAAGGGGAGATGCGCTGGGCCTTATACGTGACCATCTCCCCTGCGTGGTTCGATCCCGGGCAAGTGGCCGTGGTGGGCGGTACCCCCTTCTGGTTCTGCTATGCCTTGCATGACGCCCTCGTCAAGCCCCTGCCCGACAATCCTATGGCTCTAGGTCTGGCCGAGTTCTGGACGGTCAGCGACGACCAGCAAATGTACGAATTTAAACTCCGTGAGGGGCTCACGTTCCACAATGGCGATCCGTTCACCGCGGAGGATGTCAAGTTTACCTTCCTACGCTACAAATCCAATACCCTGCAGGAAAAAGTCCGGGAGGTCGAGATCGTCGATCCCTACCGGGTGCGCTTCCATCTGCACCAGCCGTGGCCTGATTTCATGACCTACTACGGGACCCTGGCCACGGGGGCGGGCTGGATCGTGCCGAAAAAGTACCTCGAGCAGGTCGGTGATGACGGCTTCAGACGCCATCCCATTGGGCTCGGCCCTTACAAGTTTGTCAGCCATACGCCCGGCGTCGAGCTGGTCATGGAGGCGGTCGAGAATTACTGGCGCAAAGTCCCTCACGTCAAGCGGCTGGTCTTCAAAAGTGTTCCGGAGAACACGACGCGGCTGGCCATGCTGAAGAAGGGAGAGGTCGATGTGGCATACGACCTGGATGTCCCAGCTGCCGAGGAGGTGAAGCGGGACCCCAAGCTGCAGTTAGCCTTTTCTGGGGGGATCGGGTCATTCTATCTAGATTTCCTCGAACAATGGGACCCCAAGTCCCCATGGCATGACACGCGCGTACGCCTCGCAGCCAATTATGCCCTCGACCGCGAGGCGCTCAGCGAGGCCGAGCGGCTGGGGGCCTCGCCGCCAGCGGGGAGCATCATCCCACGCACCTTCGAGTTCGCGCTGCCGATCGAACCCTATCCGTACGATCCGGCCAGGGCCAAGCGTCTATTAGCCGAGGCAGGATATCGCAACGGCTTTGACGCGGGAGAACTGACGCCCAATCCCCCGTATTTCTCGTTGGGAGAGGCGGTCGCCAATTATTTGGGGGCGATCGGGATCAAGCTGAAACTGCGCACGATGGAGCGGGCGGCGTTTCAGTCGGCGCGCGCCGCGAAGCAGTTGCGAGGCCTCTGCATCTGCGTCAGCGGACGATACGGCAACGCCGCGACGCGCATCGAGGAATCGGTGGTCAGTACCGGGACGTTTGCCTATGGGGGCTATCCTGACCTCGATGCGCTGTTCAAACAGCAGGACAAGGAGACAGACCGAGCGAAACGGGAGGCCATGCTGCACCAGATCCAGCAGCTCATGCACGAGCGGGTGATGTTCGGACCTATTTGGCTCTACTTCTGGCCGAGCGGCATCGGGCCGCGGGTCGCAGACCCCGCGCTGATGGCGATCAACCCTTTCCCCTGGTCCGCGCCCTTGGAAGAGGTGCGGCTGAAGCAGCCATGAGCGATTCCCGAGACGTGGCTAGAGATGCCGTGAACCTGGCAGGATGAGAAGAGAAGGAGGGGCGATCATGGAGGCACAGAACATTCACCCCCGACATACCCATGATCTGAGTCGCCGAGATCTGCTGAAAGCCGGCCTGGCCGCCAGCGTGGCCCTGTCGACCTGGTCCCCCTATGGTGTGCCCGCACTCTGGGGCGAAGCAGCGGAGCCGCCCAAACGTGGGGGGATCCTCCGCGTGCGCGGACGGGATCCCGTGCACTTCGATCCCCATTTGACCCGCGACGCCAGGACGCATAGCGCGTTGAGCTTCCTGTCCAGCAGACTCCTGCGCTACAAAGTCGGCGGGGACGTGCGGCCGGGCACCTTCATCGTCGAGCCCGACCTGGCCGAACGCTGGGAGGAGCCGGACGACACCTCCTATGTGTTCTATCTACGCCAGGGGGTCAGATGGCACAACAAACCGCCCGTCAATGGGCGCGAGCTGGTGGCCGAGGATGTGAAATTCACCTTCGACCGCTTCCTCTCGGAAAAAGGGAATCCGAGCCGTTACATGCTGGACTCGGTAGATCGTGTCGAAGTTGTGGATCGCTACACGGTGAAGTTCTTCCTGCACGAGCCGTTCGTGTGGTTGCTCGACATCCTGGCCAGCGCGCTCTCCATGTGGATCATCGCCCCGGAAGTACTGGCGAAATATGGCGACCTGAAGAAAGTCGAGACCGCCATCGGCACCGGGCCTTTTATCCTCGAGCGCTATGATCCGAACGTGAAAACGGTGTTCCAACGCAACCCAGACTATTTTGTCCCGGGCCTGCCATATGTCGATGGGGTCGAGTGGTTGGTCGTAGAGGACGAATCGACCGGGCTGGCGATGTATCGCACCGGGCAGATGGATGCCGGCCCCGGCCTACAGTGGGACATTCGCCAAGCTGATCTGGACTCGCTCAAGCAGAGCCATCCACAGCTGCGCTACCAGGATATGCTGGCCAACAACGCCACGACGATCTGGATGCGGACCGACAAGTCCCCCTTCACCGATGTGCGCGTGCGGCGGGCCATCTCGCACGCCATCGATCGCCAGGGGGTCATCGAGGCCGTCTGGATGAGAGGTGAGCTGTCACCCGCGGTCCCCCGGGGCTTGGCCGAGTGGTCGCTGCCCATCGATCAGCTCGGTGAGGGAGCAAAGTATTATCGGTACGATCCACAGGAGGCCCGGCGATTGCTGGCCGAAGCCGGCTATGCCAAGGGTTTTAAGACGACGCTCGCGACCACCGGGGGTTACGGCCGCGATTTGCTCGATGCGGTGCAGATGGTGCAGCGCTATCTCAAAGAGGTTGGCATCGAGGTCGAGTTGAAGATCCAGGAGTATGGGGCCTATCAAGCGACGACAGGCCAGGGCAAGTTCGAGGGCCTGGCGATGGGCCCCTATGCCGTATGCTGGGAACCCGATAGCTCGCTGTACGGACCGTATGAGCCCGATCAACTACGCAACCGCGGCCACGTCAACGACCCCAAGCTCGCTGCTATGGTCAAGGAACAACGGCGGCTGAAGGACCCGGAGGCGCGCAAGCACCTCATCTTCGACATTCAGCGTTATGCGGCGGAACAGCAATACTATGTGTATCTATCCTCCCAAGTCATCACCGCCTCCTGGCAACCGTATATGAAGAACTTTGCCCCCAACCTGACCGCCGACTTCGGCAGTCGCGCTGCAGCGTTGTGGCTGGATCGATAGACGCGCAGGTATCTCCGTCTCCCCGATCGGGCTGATCCCGGCGGTCGGCATTGGACTCACGTACTCGATCATCAGGGTGGTGCCGATGCCGGGGAATGGCTCCTGATCCTCGGTGACATGGGCTTGCATCACTGGGAATATGTGACGCGCGCGAGCTGGAGGGTAGGGCGCTGAGCATGCGCCTGTGTTCGCCGCGGCGGCTGCTAAGGGGGGTAGCGAAATGCTCCTATGCGGGTTTCGTTGGCTCATGGTGGGAATGCTGATCACGGGCCTCGGCCTGGATGCCACGGCGCAAAACACACCGGAGGGACAACTGACCATCGCCTTCGATACCTCGATCGCCTCAACTTATCTCGATCCGGCCGAGACCACCGGGATCGCCACGCCGTTCGTGTTCCTCTACGGCCTGCACGATGCGCTGATCAAACCCCTCCCGGGCAACAATATGGCGGCCTGTCTGGTGGAGTCCTGGCGTGAGAGCGGAGATGGGCTGACCTATGAATTCCAGCTGCGGGAGGGCTTAACCTTCCACAACGGCGATCCCTTCACCGCCGAGGATGTGCAATTCAGCTTCCTCCGCTACAAAGGGACTTCAGCCAAGCTGCTGCATGAGCGAGTGAAGGCAGTTGAGGTCATCGATGCTCATCGCGTCCGTTACGAAGAAATGCGCTTGAAAGGGCCGTGAGTGAAGGGTATGAATCTCAACATCCCTACGTCATTCGTCTGGCGCACGCCGCGGAAGCAGCACTGCCCACCATCGCCACTATTTCGAGACGACATGGCTGGATAAGCCGTGGACCGCGCAGGATGAAACATGATGAAACATGCGGGAGGGATGTTCATGCAGCGACAGAACGCTGGTCTTCGATATACCCAGGGTCTCAGCCGTTGCGAGCACTTGACAGCCGGCCTGGCCGCCAGCGCGGAATTGTCCACCGCCATCGAGCGGTACCGTGCCATGGAAATGACGTTCTGGCTCCCCCGAGCGGAGGCCATGCTGGCAGGAGCTGTAGAATCAAGGGAGGAGCCCTGTCTTTCTGCCATCTGAGGCCAGACCTGACTTGTACCGTTCGTCCCCTGTGAGGGCCAGATGGACCAGGGCATTGCTAGGAGGGCGTTTGGAGGTTGGGATTTTCGGCGGCCAGACCTTCGGCACGGGCTGCCACCACCAGGTCGGCGTCGGCTGCTACGGGGGTGAGGTGAGAGAGGCCTGCTGTGATGAGGACGCGGTTGGCGATCAGCGCAGTAGCAAGCTGCACGGCGTCGTAGCCACGCAGCTTATGGTTCTGGGTCAAGCTGACCGCCCGGTCAATGATGGAGCGACTGATGGCTAGCAGTTCATATTGGGTATCGCAGTGGCTCAAAAATAGGGCCACGGCATTATCGCGTTCCTGCTGGGTGATGCCAACTGGAGCTCGGTGTTTGGCGGCCAGCGAGGCCGCGACCTCTGCGACGGTGATTTCCCCCAAGACGATAGTGTGCCCAGCTGTTAGGTCGCTCAGAGCTTCGACCCAGACGCTGCCGGTTTTAGGCTGTAGGGTTTGACCCCGGCGCTGGCGTACAGGTAGAAGTAGCTCACCTTTTGGGTCCTCGCTGTTCGAGCACGATTTCGCTCAGCGGTTTGCCCCCAGCCCGGGCCAGGGAGGCCTCGACATCTTCCAGACGCACCGTTGGGTCTGCGCGCAGGCGTAGGTCTGGACTCAGTTCGACCAACAGTCCAGCGGTGCGTAGGGCGAGGCGTACCTGTTCGCGATTGCTGTCAGGCGCCAGGGGTAGTGGCGACAAGCGCTCGATGAGCCACTCCTGGGCTACAAGCTGGGGTGACTTGCCCTGACGGTCTGCCTCCTCATGGAGCCGACGGTACGCCTCGGGTGGGAGTTCCAAAGTTAACGTCGTCATCGCAATTCCTCCTACGAAATCTTGAACTGTTTCCAGCGTTCTTCCTTTGGCACCTTGAGTGTGGCTGTCACTAGGCCAGAGCCTCTCCAAGCCTAAAAAGCTGGTTGCTCAGCAAGTGATTCGTTCGTCCTCCCATGCTTTCACCAAAGTCTCGGCCCAATCAATATCCATCTTTTGGGGCAGCGTATCAATAGGTTATGATTTGCCTCGGTGAGGCGCCATCGTGGCGGCTGCGGAAATAGCCTCGGGATCCCAATGCCGTGGACAATCGTTTTCGAATCACTGGCGTGTGGACCCGGGGAATTTTCGGCTTGACCCGCTACTGTCGGCGGACTACCATCGCGACATCTGAAGTCACCTCCCTAGAGCCTGCTCGGCGAGAGGAGTCCTCAGGATGCAGTGTCCCCGTTGCCAGGCCGACAACCGCGAAGGGCGCCGATTCTGCGCGGAGTGTGGGGCGTCGTTGGCCATCCCCTGTGCCGCCTGTGGGTTCTCGAATGAGCCTGGGGAAAAGTTTTGCGGCGGCTGCGGCCTGCTCTTGACCTCGGTCCCTCGAGCCCCTGAGCCGAGGCTGCCTTCCCCTCAGTCCTACACGCCCAAACACCTGGGCGAGCAAGTGCTCGCCTCCCGTGCTGCCCTAGAAGGGGAGCGCAAGCAGGTCACGGTGGTGTTCGCCGACATGAAGGGCTCGTTGGAGCTCCTTGCCGACCGCGATCCCGAGCAGGCCCGGAAACTCCTCGACCCGGTGCTGGAACACATGATGGAAGCGGTGCACCGCTATGAGGGGACCGTCAACCAAGTCATGGGGGACGGTATTATGGCGCTGTTCGGCGCGCCTCTGGCCCATGAAGATCATGCGGTGCGTGCCTGTTACGCGGCGTTGGCCATGCAGGCGGCGATGCGGCATGCAGCGGAGGAGATGCGCCGGTCGCAAGGCGTTGAGCCGCAGATACGGGTGGGGCTCAATTCCGGGGAAGTGGTGGTGCGCGCCATCGGCAACGACCTGCATATGGATTACTCTGCCGTAGGGCAGACCACGCACCTGGCGGCCCGCATGGAACAGTTGGCCCCGCCTGGGAGCATCCGGCTGACGGCGGCGACGCTGCGGCTGGTGGAGGGATTGGTCCGCGTGAACCCTTTGGGACCAGTCCCCGTCAAGGGCCTAGCGAAGCCCATCGAGGTCTTCGAGCTGATCGGTGCCAGTGCCATCCGGCGGCGCTTACAGGCGGCCACGGGCCGCGGGCTGACCCGCTTCGTCGGGCGGGAGGCGGAGATCAGCGCCCTCGGGCAGGCGCTGGCACGGGCCGGAGCCGGATATGGCCAGGTCGTGGCGTTGGTGGGGGAGCCGGGTGTTGGGAAGTCCCGCCTGGTCTATGAGTTCGTCCATTCTCATCGCACCCGCGACTGGCTGGTCCTGGAGAGCGCCTCGGTCTCCTACGGTAAGGCGACGCCCTATTTCCCTGTGATCGACCTGCTAAAGAGCTATTGCAAAATCGACAGCCGCGACGATACGCGGACGATCCGGGGCAAGTTGACCGGACAGGTGCTGACGCTGGATGAGGGTTTTCATGAGGCCATCCCGGCATTGCTGATGCTCCTGGAGGCCCTCCCGGACGATAGTCCGTTCCTCAAGCTCGATCCGCTGCAGCGGCGCCAGCGCACGATCGAGGCGCTCAAGCGGCTGCTGCTGCGAGAGAGTCAGGTCCAGCCTCAGCTGCTAGTGTTCGAGGACCTGCACTGGATCGATTCGGAGACGCAGGCGTTGCTCGACAGCCTGGTCGAGAGCCTGCCGACAGCCCGCTTGCTCCTGCTCGTCAATTATCGCCCGGAGTACCAACACACCTGGGGCAGCAAGACCTACTACACGCAGCTCCGGCTTGACCCGCTGCTGCCAGAGAACGCTGAGGAGCTCATCCAGGCTTTGCTGGGGGACGACGCAAGGCTGGAACCCCTCAAACAGCTCCTGATCGAGCGGACCGAAGGGAACCCCTTCTTTCTGGAAGAGAGCGTGCACACCCTGGTGGAGACCGGAGTTCTGGCCGGCGAGCGGGGTGCATATCGCCTGGCGAAGCCTCTCCAGAGCATTCAGGTGCCGGCTACCGTGCAAGCCGTCCTGGCAGCTCGGATTGACCGCCTACCCTCGGAGGAGAAGCGTCTGCTCCAGACGGCCGCCGTCATCGGCACGGAGGTGCCCCTCCCCCTCCTCCAAGCCATCGCGGAGATGTCCGAGGAGGAGCTACGACGTGGCCTCGCCCATCTGCAGGCCGCCGAGTTCCTCTATGAAACGAGCCTCTTCCCCGAACTCGCCTACACCTTCAAGCACGCCCTCACCCATGAGGTAGCCTACGGCAGCCTCCTCCAGGAGCGGCGGCGGGGTCTCCACGCGCGCATCGTTGAGGCCCTCGAGGCGCTGTATCCGAACCGGCTGGCCGAACAGGTCGAACGGCTCGCCCACCATGCCTTCCGAGGCGAGAGGTGGGACAAGCCCCTCACCTACTTTCGACAGGCGGGAGCCAGGGCGGGCACGCATTCCGCCTACCGCGAGGGAATGGCGTGCTTCGAGCAGGCGCTGGAGGCCCTGACGCATCTCCCCGAGAGCCGGCACACTCTTGAGCAGGCCATCGATCTCCGGCTCGACCTTCATGGTGTGCTCCAGCCATTTGGAGAAATCGGGCGGATGCACGACTACCTGCGTGAAGCGGAAATCCTCGCCGAAGCCCTGAACGACCAACGTCGCCTAGGATTGGTCTCCCGCCTCATGTGTAATTCTTCCTGGATGATGGGCGATTATGGAGCAGCTCTCCAGTACGGCCAGCGCGCCCTGGCGATCAGCATGGCCCTGGGGGCTGTTTCCCTCCAATTCAATGCGAATGTCCGCTTGGCCTTTACCTACCAGGCGCTGGGTGAGTATGGTCGGGCGATCGCGGGCCTCAAGACCAACCTGGTGTCCCTCGAAGGTGCGAGGCGGCGTCCGCGCGTCGGCCGCGTCGGCCCGGCTGGCGATAACTCTGTAACCTCCCGTGCCTTGTTGAGCCAGTGCTTGGCCGAGCTGGGCGCGTTCGCAGAGGGAATCACCCACGGTGAAGAAGGGAGTCGCATAGCTGAGGCGCTCGATCATCCAGCCAGCTGTGCTGTCGCGTACAGCGGTGTCGGCTACCTGTACCTCCGTAAAGGGGACATCCATAAGGCCATGGCCGTGCTCGATCGGGGCGTTGAACTGTGCCACGTTTGGGAGATTCACCTTTTGTTCCCCCGCGTCGCTTGGCCTTTGGGCGCTGCCTATGCCCTGTCTGGGCGGGTTGCAGAGGCCCTGCCGCTATTGGAGCAGGCTGTCGAGCGGACCATCTCCATGAGATTGATTGCCCTCGTATCAAGTGGCCTCGCCTCGCTGAGCGAGGCGTATCTGCTGGCTGGCCGACCGGATGATGCCACGCCGCTAGCCCAACGTGCCCTCGAGCATGCTCGCCAGCACAAGGAACGGGGCAAGCGGGCCTGGGCCCTTCGCCTCCTCGGCGAGATCACCGCACAGCGCGATCCTCCAGAGGTCGAGCAAGCTGGACACCATTACCGTCAGGCCCTCGCCCTGGCCGAGGAGCTCGGCATGCGCCCGCTCCAGGCCCACTGCCACCTCGGTCTGGGCACGCTGTATGCCAAGACCGGCCCGCGGCAGCAAGCCCGCGCCGAACTGTCCGCCGCCATCGAGCTGTACCGTGCTATGGAGATGATCTTCTGGCTCCCGCAGGCGGAGATGGCGCTGGCACAGGTGGAATGAGGACACTCTGTCTGGAAAACATTGCTATGGCAAAGACACAAGGTTCTCTGCAACATGATGGCCCGTGCCTGGCGGAGTTGTGGGGAAGGGTTATCTGGTTGTTGTAAGGCGAGAATCTTGGTAACCTCAGTAGGGCATATTCCCAAGCGCGGCCATAGAGTGTAGACGAGCACTTACAAGCGAGACATGAGTAGCAGGGAGACGTCTGGCTATGGAAATGGTCAAAATCAAATTTCAGAGTCCCGCGCGGGACGCCCAGGGAGCCTTGGAGTTGGCTAAACGTTGAGAGGATTGTAGCCCAGATGAGCTTCATGCCCTGACTCGTTCTGCGCCGGCTCGGGGGGCGGTAGCGCCCCAGAGACCTCTACTCCGTCGCACAAGGAGCTTATGTTATGCCAGCACCCAGAGTTACGAAGCACGAACTGTCACTGCTGGAAGATCTCCGTTATACGGTCCATGGCCTGTGCGCGCCCTTCGCGTGCGGGGGAACGCTGGTGCCCGACCAGCCCCTCACCCTCTGCTTCCAAGACCAGACCCGGCTCCCGGTGCTGCGTGCGCCAAGGGTCTTCGAACAGGAGCAGCTCCTGCAGCCGCTGGTTGAGCGCTGCACCCCAGCACCCTTCGGCAAGGGGCGTCAGACCCGCTACGACCGCAGCGTCCGTAACGCCCTCCAGCTCAGGGCCGAGGGCGGTGCCTTCTCCGTCCTGGACTTCGACGCCCAAGAGGCGGGCATTCTCGAGCAGATCCGCCGCGAACTTATGCCGCAGGTACCGAGCCCCCTCACCGCGGAGCTGTACAGCCTCAACATCTATGCGAGGGACGGCCACTTCGTATCCCACAAGGACACCCCACGCGGCGGCGACATGCTCGGCACTCTCGTCGTCTGCCTGCCCTCGCAGTTCTCCAACGGCGCTCTCGTGGTCAAGCACCAGGGAGTCTTCCAGACCTTCGACTGGGGGGAGGCCATCCGGCAGCAGGCTGAGCCGACGCGCCTCCACTGGGCCGCCTTCTTCGGTGACGTCGATCATCAGATCGAGCGGGTCTGGAGCGGCCTCCGCGTGACCTTGACCTATCTGCTCAGGCGAGACCCAGAGAGTGCACCCTTGCCGGTCGTCGCCCCCGAGGCGCTGCCCACCCTGGTGCAGGACAAGCTCCGCGCCCTGCTCGCTGATCGCCGCTTCCTGCCCAGGGGCGGGACGCTCGCCTTTCCCTGCTCCCACCTCTATCATCAGGACGCCCGCTTCCAGCGCCAGCAGCGGTCGCTCTCCCGTCAGACAGTGTCTGCCCTCAAGGGTCGGGATTACCTCGTCGCGGCGGCTGTACTGGCCGAGGGGTTGGCGGTCACCTTCTGCCCTTACCTGATCGAGAACTGCGCCGACGAGACCTGGCAGCTCGAGCGCTTTCCCACCCCGCGAGAGCAGGCGGCGTTGGGAGAGCAGATGGACCCGACAGACCTCGAGGAAGCGCTGGACATCCGGGCAGGCTCCGAGGAGGCGGGAGACTTTGATCTCACCTGGGTGGAACCACCCCCCCATTTTAATGAACAGCCCACCATGTACCCTGAGGCGGCAGCAGGCCGGGCCCATACACAGGACCCCAATCTGCCGGCTCTGGCGCACCTGCATGCGTGCGAGTACAGCGCTACCGGCTACTTCGGGAACGAAGGCGGCGACGTTGACTTCTACATCTACGGGGCGCTGCATGTGGAGATCCCGCCGTATGGCACAGGGTCTCGCGTCGTGGGCAAGGTCGAGTCACCTCGGGTGCCCGCGTCAGCCCCTCGCAAGCGATCGTCGCGCAAGGACCGAGGGTGAGCCCATGGGTAGAGGGAGGGTTGGCGATGACCTTTGAGGAGATCCTCGACCAGGCAATAGCCATGCTCCAGCGTCGCGGACGCCTGACCTACAGTACCCTCAAGCGGCAGTTCCAGCTCGATGACGCGGCCCTGGAAGATTTGAAGAACGAGGTCATCTACGGCCAACGCCTGGCGGTGGATGAAGCGGAGCGCGTGCTGGTCTGGAGAGGGGAACCCCTGTCAGACCCACCTTCCACTCCCGCGCCGCCCCCGGCACGCGCTAGCGAGCCGGCACGCGTGCCCCTGGCCTACACCCCAGCGCACCTCGCCGAGAAGATTCTCCTCTCCCGCAGCGCTCTCGAAGGCGAACGCAAGCAGGTCACGGTGCTGTTTGCGGACCTGAAGGGGTCCATGGAGCTGCTGGCGGAGCGCGACCCCGAGGAGGCCCGACAGCTGCTGGACCCGGTCCTGGAGCGGATGATCGAGGCTGTGCACCGCTACGAGGGCACCGTGAACCAGGTGATGGGGGATGGGATTATGGCCCTCTTCGGCGCGCCCATTGCCCATGAAGATCATGCCGTGCGCGCCTGCTACGCGGCGCTGCGCATGCAGGAGACCGTGACCCGCTACGGCGACGCGATGCAGCGCTCCCATGGGGTGCCGGTGCAGATCCGCGTCGGGCTCAATGCCGGGGCAGTGGTGGTGCGGGCGATTGACAGCAGCCTGCACATGGACTACACGGCGGTGGGCCAGACCACCCACCTGGCCGCGCGTATGGAGCAGATGGCCAAGCCGGGCTCGGTGCTCACCACGGGGGAGACCCTGCGGCTGGCCGAAGGGTTCGTCCAGGTCAAAGCGCTAGGCCCCGTCGCGGTCAAGGGGCTGGCGGACCCGGTGGAGGTGTTCGAGCTCGTTTGTGCCAGCTCCACCCAGACACGCATGCAGGCGTTTGCGGCCCGTGGGCTCACCCGTTTCGTCGGGCGGCAGGCGGAGATCGAGGCCTTGCGCCAGGCCCTGGAGCGCGCCGGCACCAGCCACGGCCAGGTCGCGGCGGTCATTGGGGAGCCTGGGGTAGGCAAGACGCGCCTGTTCTATGAGTTCACCCGCGCCCATCACACCCACGACTGGCTCGTGCTCGAAAGCAGCTCGGTCTCCTACGGCAAGGCCACCGCCTACCTCCCCGTGCGCGACCTCTTCAAGGCCTACTTCCAGATTGACGACCGCGATGACGGGCGCAAGATCCGCGAGAAACTCACCGGCAAGCTCCTTACCCTGGATGCGGCCCTCGGGCCGACCCTGCCGGCCTTCCTCGCGCTGCTGGACGTGCCAGTCGAGGACCGGCACTGGCAGGACCTCGATCCCGCGCACCGCCGCCAGCGCACCCTCGAGGCCATCAAGCACCTACTATTGCGCGAGAGCCAGGTGCAGCCCCTACTCCTGGTCTTCGAGAACCTGCACTGGATCGACGCCGAGACCCAGGCAATTTTGGATAGCCTGATCGACAGCCTGCCCACCGCCCGCCTGCTCCTGCTCGTCAACTACCGCCCTGAGTACCAGCACGGCTGGGGCAATAAAACCTACTACACGCAACTCCGGCTCGACCCCTTGCCCCCCGCGAGCGCTGAGGAACTCCTGCAGGCCCTCCTGGGGGACGACCCCAGCCTGGTGCCGCTCAAGCGGCTCTTGAGCGAGCGCACCGAGGGCAACCCCTTTTTCCTGGAGGAGAGCGTCCGGGCCCTGGTGGAAACCGGGGTGCTGGTCGGCGAGCGCGGCGCCTATCACCTGGCAAAGCCCCTTGAGGGTATGCAGGTACCAGCCACGGTGCAGGCGGTCCTGGCGGCTCGCATCGACCGCCTGCCACCCGAGGAGAAGCGTCTCCTCCAGACCGCCGCGGTGATTGGCACCGAGGTGCCCTTCACCCTCTTACAAGCCATCGGGGAGCTGTCCGAGGAGGAGCTGCGCCGCGGGCTCGGCCACCTGCAGGCCGCCGAGTTCCTCTACGAAACCAGCCTCTTCCCTGAGCTCGAATACACCTTCAAGCACGCCCTCACCCACGAGGTGACCTACAACGGTCTCCTGCAGGAGCGGCGACATGCCCTGCACGCCCGCATCGTCGCAGCTAGCGAACGGCTTTATGCCGACCGTCTGACCGAGCAGGCGGAACGGCTGGCCCAGCATGCCTTCCGGGGCGAGGTCTGGGACAAGGCCGTGGCGTACTGTCGGCAGGCCGGTACCAAGGCGTTCGCGCGTTCGGCCTTCCGAGAGGTCGTGCCGTGCGTCGAGCAGGCCTTCGGCGGTCAATTGAACGATCACTTTGTGCGCGGTGTTGGGATGGATTTTGAGCGCCTTGCTGAGCGCGCGCACTGACGGAAAAGGATCGCCCGGACGCAACTGACCGGAGATCATCGCCTTCCGCGCAGCGAACGCCACCTGTTCATGGATCGAAGCGCCGGACTGTAAGACGACCTGGAACGGAATCATGAGTTGACGGCTTTTACAGTTCTAGATGTACTATTACATATGTTACATTCAAAAGCCAGCCTTGAGCCGTGAAACGCCTACAGCGCCGCGACCGTAGGGAGCGGTTTGCGCCAAACGGCCATTCATCGGAGCCGCCGGAGGTTCTCCGCGTTCTCTGAAAACGCTCTAATTCCTAATCATCGGTCCCAGGCCCGAGTTACGCCACCGAGATTCAGAGAAGGGTAGAAATAACAGTAGTGCTGTGAATCGCCATTTGAATTATTCGAGCCGACGCTGGGTCCAGGCTGTGCGCCAACCATGGACACTGGCGACCAGCTCCCATGGAAGGCGAACAATTGAGGGAGTCTGGCTGTCGTCAGGACGGATGGATCGGGCTATCGTGAATTATGGCAAGGCGCCGAGGAGCAGGGCCAAGTTGATTAGCCCCATGAACGGCGGTCAGTTCGACGCCCGCCGGATGGAAAATAGATCTACTTTCA
>Ga0137403_10000573_pt1 | contig 47598 bp, 42 predicted proteins | sample CZOMad2_1_16fung_FD_122057 | JGI IMG/M metagenome (GOLD analysis project Ga0137403, IMG submission 122057) | Vadose zone soil fungal communities from Angelo Coast Range Reserve, California, USA - CZOMad2_1_16fungal (Hybrid Assembly) | ecosystem: Environmental > Terrestrial > Soil > Vadose zone... | reverse complement strand
GCGCGCGGCGCCTACGTGGCCGCCGACCTCTTCGGCTACACCGCGTTCAACGAGAACGACACCGACATCGGCCAGCGCATCGAGGAGCTGGCGCCTCACCTGGATTACATCTGCCCGATGGTCTATCCCTCCGGCTACCACGTCGGCATCCCGGGCTTCCGCAACCCCGTCCAGAACTCTTACGCGGTCGTGCGCGAGAGCGTGCGGCTGATCCGTCGGCGCGCGGGGCACACGCCGGCGCGCGTGCGGCCGTGGCTGCAGGACTTCAGGGACTACGCGTTCGACCGGCGCATCTTCGGCGTGTCGGAGATCCGCGACCAGATCCGCGGCACCGACGAGGGCGGTGGCACCGGGTGGATGCTCTGGAACCCGCGCAACGACTACACGGGCGCGGCCCTTCGGGCCAAGAGCCCGCTGGCAGCCCGATGAGGCTCGCTCTCGTCGCCGTCCTGCTGCTGGCCGCCGCGCTGATGTTCGCCGCCTTCGCGTGGGCCGATCCGCGCGCCGCCAACGAGCTCGGGCGGCTGATGATCCTGGAGTACCACAAGGTCGACTATCCCGAAGAGCGCTGGACGCGCACGCCCGAAAACTTTCGGCGCGACCTCGAGACCCTCTATGCGCGCGGCTACCGGCTGCAGTCGCTCAACGCGCTCCTCGACGGCCGCATCACGGTGCCGGCCGGCACCACCCCGGTCGTGCTCACCTTCGACGATTCGTCGCCCGGCCAGTTCCGCTACGTCGAGACCAACGGCGCGCTCGAGATCGACCCGAAGTGCGCGGTGGGAATTCTGGAGGCGTTCCTGCGCGAGAAGCCGGACTTCGGCCGCGCCGCCACGTTCTACGTGTTGCCGGGCGCCAGCAAGCCCAATCGCCTCTTCAATCAGCCGGAGTACGAGGGCAAGAAGCTCCAGTATCTGGTGTCCCACGGCTACGAGATCGGCAACCACACGCTCTGGCACGCCAACCTCGGCAAGTACGACGAGCCCCTCGTGCGCGCGCAGATCGCCGAGGCGCAGCAGTGGATCCAGCGCCACGTGCCGAACTACAAGATCCGCACGCTCGCGCTGCCGCACGGCGTGTACCCGCGCGAGATCGGGTGGGCGCTCCGCGGCAGCGCCAAGGGCACCGCGTACGAGCACGACGCGATCCTCATGGTGGCCGGCGGCGCCGCCCTCTCCCCGTTCGCGCGCGGCTTCGATCCGATGCGCCTGCCGCGCATCCAGGTCCTCGATCGCGACCTCGCCTCGTGGCTCGCGTGGTTCGACAAGCACCCGCACGAGCGCTTCGTGAGCGACGGCGATCCCGCAACGGTCACCGTCCCCGCCGATCGCCGCGAGAAGCTGAAGTCCGACGTCAAGCTGCGCGTCATCGAGAGAGCCGATCGATAACGAGCGCTGAACGGACTCCGAACGCGGAGGACTACCTGTAGATGAGGTACGACGCCCGACGGTTCAGGAAGTTGTTCCGCTCCATCTCGGTCCACGCCACCAGCCGATCCAACGACTCGTTCCGCAAGAAGGCCCACATCGTCGCGCGATTCACCAGGAGGTTCTGGATCGCCTCAGGCCTGAACTGGTCGCGGTGACGGCTCCGTAGCGCCCTCGCGATCGCCAGCCCCACGGTCACCGGCCGGATCGTCTCCCGGTCCGTGACGACGACGCGGATACCGCCGCAGGGCATCCCCGCGTATATGTCGCTGCTCGGCGTGAAGACCACGGGCTCGAAGGCCACGCCGCGCAGCCGCAGCGCGTTCAAGTCCTGGCTTACGCGGTGCGGATCGAGCCAGGGCGCGCCGACGACCTCGAACGGCCGCTCCGTCCCCCGCCCCACCGAGACGTTCGTCGACTCCAGCAGCCCGATCCCGGAATAGAGCAAGGCCTGCGTCAGCGAGCGGATATTCGGTGACGGGTTCACCCACGGCAGCCCCGTCTCGTCGAACCAGCGCCCGCGGTCCCAGCCCTCGAGCGGCACGATCGTGAGCGACACGGGAATGTTCCGCTCGATGGCCACCATGCGCCCGAACTCGCCGATGGTCATGCCGGTGCGCACGGGAATCGGATGGGGCCCGGTGAACGAGCCGAGGTCGGGATCCATCAGCGGGCCCTCGACGACGCGACCCGTGATGGGATTGGGCCGGTCGAGCACGAGCACCGGAATTCCCGCGCGCGCCGCCTCCTCCATCACGTACACGAGCGTCGTGAGGTACGTGTAGTAGCGCACGCCCACGTCCTGGATGTCGAACAGGACGAGGTCGAGGCCGCGCAGCATGGCGCCGGTCGGGCGCCGCGTGCTGCCGTACAGGCTCCACACCGGCAGCCCCGTGATCGGATCGCGGCCGTGCGGCACGTCGGTGTTGGCGTCGCCGGTGAGGCCGTGCTCGGGCGTGAAGATCGTCGTCAGCTTCACGCGCGGCGCCGCCGCCAGCAGGTCGATTGCGCGGCGGCCCTGCGCGTCGACCCCCGTCTGGTTGGTCACCAGCCCCACCGTGTAGCCCGCGATCGAAGCGAAGTCCTGCGCGACGAGCACGTCCAGGCCCGAGCGCACGACGGACGCGGGACGGGCGGGTTTCGGCTCGTCGCCGCCGTCGGCCGCGGGCGTGGTGGAGTCGCCCATCGCCACCGCCGTCCCGAGCTCCGGCACGAAGAGCGCCGCGCTCGCCGCCGCCGCGACGCGCATGCGCAGATCGCGGATCCTGGTGGCGCCGCCGCCGCTGGGGTGCACGCGATTCGTGAGGAGGATCAGGTACGAGCGCGTGGGCGGGTCGATCCAGACCGAGGTGCCGGTGAAGCCGAGATGGCCCACGGCCTCCGGCGGAAAGAACGGCGACGCCGTGCGGGAGAAGGTGCTGGACACGTCCCAGCCGAGCGCGCGGCTGCCGTTGCCCTCGGGCGAGCGCGCCCACATGGTCGCGACCGTCTGCGGCTTGAACACGCGCTTGCCTTCCAGCGTGCCGCCGGCCACGAGCATGCGGCAGATCCGGGCGAGGTCCCACACCGTCGAGAACATGCCGGCATGCCCGGCCACGCCGCCGAGCGCGCGCGCCCGCGGATCGTGCACCTCGCCGACGAGCAGGTGGCCGTTCGCGAACTCGGTGGGCGCGACGCGCTCGCGCACGCGCCCGGACGGATTGAAGCCCGTGTCGCGCAGCCCGAGCGGCTTGAAGACGTGCTGATCGAGGTAGCGGTCGAGCGGCTCGCCCGAGACGCGCCGCACCATCTCGCCGAGCAGGATGAAGCCGGTGTCGCTGTACTGGAACGCGGTGCCCGGCGGGTAATCGAACGGCAGCTTCGAAAGCAGCGTCGCCGCCTTCGGAAACCCCGGGCTCACGCTGCCGGCGGGGGGGATGGCGGGCAGCCCCGCGCTGTGCGTGAGCAGCCGGCGCACGGTCACCAGCTCATGGGCGCGCCCGCGGAATTCCTTCAGGTAGCGTCCGAGCGGCGCGTCGAGCTTCACGTGGCCGCGCTCGACGAGGGACATCACGGCCAGCGTGGTGCCCAGCGGCTTGGTCAGCGACGCGATGTCGAAGATCGTGTCCTCCGTCATCGCGACCGGCTCGGGCACCACGCGCCGCGCGCCCCACGCGCGCCGGTAGACGATCTCGTCGCCGCGCCCGACCATCACCACGATGCCGGGAATCTCGCCGGAGCCGATGGCCTCGACCGCCGCCTCGTCGATGCCGCTCCAGTCCTGCGCCGACGCGTGAGCAGGCGTCAGCGCCAGCGCGAGAGAGAGGGCCAGAAGGACGGCAGGACCGAACGCTACGACCACGGGTTCGATCTTATCATCCGGCGCCGACCGAGTTGTATCCTAAGGGCCATGCAGTCGCCGTCGACGCGACGGGTGTTCGTCACGGGAGGCACCGGCTTCGTGGGTCGGACGGTCGTCCAGGCCCTGCGGGCGGCGGGATGCGCGGTACGCTGCCTGGTCCGCCGCGGCTCGGAGCGCGACCTGCACGGCCTGGGGGCCATCGAGCGGGTCGAGGGTGACGTGATGTCGCGGCAGTCGCTGGACGAGGGGATGGCCGGCTGCGACGCCGTGATCCATCTGGTCGGCATCATCCGCGAGCACCCGTCGATCGGCGCCACGTTCGAGCGCGTCCACACGCAGGGCACGATCAACGTCCTCGAGGCGGCCGCCGCGGTGAGCGCGCGGCGCTACGTGCACATGAGCGCACTCGGCACGCGGGCGGGCGCGCACTCGCGCTATCACCAGACCAAGTGGGCGGCCGAGGAGGCGGTCCGCGCGAGTCCCATCCCCTGGACGATCTTCCGCCCGTCGATCATCTACGGCCGGGGGGACGGCTTCGTCACGCTGCTCGCGGGCATGATCGAGCGCCTGCCGGTCGTGCCGGTGATCGGCGCCGGCCGCCAGCGTCTGCAGCCCGTGCCGGTCGCGCACGTGGCGCAGGGCTTCGTCCGCGCGCTCTCGCTCGACGCGAGCGTGAAGCACACCTACGACATCGGCGGGCCCGAGCCGGTGACGATGGTCGATCTGCTCGACCGCGTCGCCCTGGCCATGGGTCGCCGCCGCCCGCTGAAGGCGCACGCGCCGCTCGGCCTCGTGCGCGCGGCGACCACCGTGCTCTACCGCTTCCCCGGCTATCCGCTCACCCCCGACCAGCTCCTCATGCTCGAGGAAGAGAACACCTGCGAGCCGGGTCCGTTCTACGAGACGTTCGACCTCGTGCCGGTGCCGCTCTCCAAGGGGCTGGCGGCGATGCTCGCCTGATGCCCTTCCGGCACCCCGACCGGTCGCACGACCTCGACACGCGCATCGAGCACGAAGTCCGCGAGCGCCTCGAGGAGGCGATCGACTTCGTCTGCCTCGACGCGCTCGTGCGCGCGCGACAGGCGCGCTCCCTTCCCGCGCCCGTGGCCGACAACGCCGCCGACCGCGCCGAGTACACGCAGCACGTCCTCGCCTTCCTCCGACTGCTCGAGGCCGAGGTGCCGCCGCCCGACCCCACGTGTCGCGCGGGCGGCGGCGACGAGCAAATACGCCTGCTGGCCGGGCAGGTCGCGCGCGCGCGCAAGCTGCCGGACTACTGGCAGCGCTTCGAGACGCTCAGCGCCCGCTTCCTGGCCGAGCCCGCGCCGTCAGGCGGCGAGCGGCGCGGGGTGCTCGCCCGGCTCTTCGGCCGCAGTTGACCGCCAGGCGGCCAGCGCCCAGAGATTCTCGACGTCCTCCAGCGCGCGGCGCCAGCGGCCGTAGCCTTCCATCAGCGAGGCACGGGCCTGGGCCAGCTGCGCCTCGGCTTCGTCCAGGCGCGTGCGCACCGCCGGAGTCATCGCGTGCGAGGTGACGCCGCCCGGAGGCACCGACGAGGCCAGTCGATCGAGGAAGTGCGTCACTTCTTCGTGGAGCAACCGCTCTACCGGGTTCATGTGGGAAACCTCCACCGTCTTCCGTTGTGGGATCTATATACTCAACACAAGTTGAGTTATTGTCAAGCCTCGATTTGAGCCCCGTCACCGCGGTCCTCCTGGCCAAGTCGATCCGCACGTTCTGCTATGGATTCCTGGGAATCCTCCTGCCCGTCTACCTCGCCGAGCACGGCATGGACGCCACGGGCATCGGGCTGGCGGTGACCTGCACGCTGGTCGGCAGCGCGGCACTCACGTGGGCGGTGCGGCGCCCGGCCGAGCGCCTGGGGGCGCGCGCAGCCCTGGGCGCCCTCGCCGTGCTCTCGGCGCTCGCCGCCGCCCTGCTGCTCGTCTCGGAGCAACCCTGGATCGTCGTGCTCGCGGCCATGATCGGCAACGTCGCCGTCGGCACGGGCGAGACCGGACCGTTCCTCTCGATCGAGCAGGTCGTCGTCGCGCGCGCGGTGCCCGGCGCGCGCCGCACGACGGTGCTGAGCGTCTACAACCTGCTCGGCTACGCCGCGGCGGGGCTCGGCGCGGCGATCGTGGGGCTGGCCGCGCCGCGCACGCTCTTCGCGATCTTCCTCGCGGCGTCGGTCGGGCAGGCGCTGCTCTACGTGCGGCTGCCGCCCGTCGTTCCCGCCGCGCGGACGGCGGCGGCCGCCGGCCCCTCGTCGGCGCTGATCCGCCGCCTCGCGGCGCTGTTCGCGCTCGACTCCTTCGCCGGCGGCTTCGTGCTGCAGTCGCTCGTCGCCTATTTTCTGCACGAGCGCTACGGGCTCGGCCTCGACGCCCTCGGCCAGATCTTCCTCGTGGCCCAGCTCGTGACCGCCGCCTCGCTGCTGCTCGCCGCGCGCGCGGCACGCCGCTTCGGCCTGCTCAACACGATGGTGCTCTCGCACCTCGTGTCCAACGTCTTCCTCATCGCCATCGCCGCCGCGCCGACGGCCTGGGCAGCCGTCGCCCTGCTGTACGCGCGCCAGCTGCTGTCGCAGATGGACGTGCCGACGCGGCAGGCGTACGTCATGGCCGTCGTCGAGGACCACGAGCGCGAGGCGGCGGCGACCACGACGACGCTCTGGCGGACGGTGGCGCAGGCGGTGAGCCCCACGGTGACCGGCTGGGTGATGGCGTCGGTGGCGCTCGCAGCGCCCTTCGTGCTGGGCGGCGGGCTGAAGATCGTGTACGACCTGCTGCTATGGGTCACCTTCAAGGACGTGAAACCACGGGAGCTGACATGAGAAAATCGGATATCGTGATGATGCCTATGCCTTCGGGGACCCTCCGCTGAGCCCGCGCCGGAACTACGGCTTCGAGCGCCGCCGCAAGGAAGAGATCCGAAAGACCCGCCACGAGGCCAAGCTGCAGCGAAAGGCCGACCGCGCCACTCAGGGCGAGGTCGGCCCCGAGATGGGCACCGCCGCCGAGGCCGGCGCACCGGCCGATCGCTGGGAGTGGTTCTCGCCGAGCCGCGGCCGCGTCGTGACCACCGAGCCCAAGCAGCGGCCACCTGCCGATCCGCCCGATGACTGGACGCTACTGACCGACGGCATCGCCCCCACCGACACCGAGCCCCCGCCCGCCTGACGCGCCCGCCGGCAGGCGCGGCCCCGTTGCACGCCCCCCCGCGGATGCCGACCCTTCGCGCAAGGGGGTCCTATGCGACACCTCGTCTCCGTCCTGCCCAGCGTGCTGCTCGCGATCGGTTTCGCGGCTCCGGTCGCCGCGGACGTGATCACCGACTGGACCGAGAAGGCGCTGCCCATCGTGGCGACGTACAGTCTGGGCGCGCCAGCCTATCGCGACATGGCGATGATGCACGTCGCGATGTTCCAGTGCGTGAACGCGATCGAGCCGCTCTATCAGCCCTACAAGGGCAAGCTCGAAGCGCCGCCGACGACGTCGAAGGAAGCGGCGGCCGCGGTGGCCGCGGCAACCGTGCTGTCGAGGCTCCATCCGCCGGACGCGGGCAAGATCGAGGCGATGCGGGACCGCCCTCGGGCTCCGCGCCGCCGACGGCGTGTTGACGATGCGGGCCAACGACGGCGAGAACGCTCCCGACACCTACCGCCCCCGGACCACGCCCGGTACGGGAAGACCAGCACGACGCGCACGCCGCAGCAGACCGAGACCGCCCGGCTGTGGCTCTACACCGGGCCCAGCACGTTCATGCCGATCGCCGTCCAGCTCTCCAAGGCCAAGCCGTTGAGCGTGGCCGAGAACGCGCGGCTGTTCGCGTTGCTCTCGATGGAGACGCACGACGCGATCGGCGCCGTGCTCGAGGCGAAATACCACTACGAGTTCTGGCGGCCCGTCACCGCGATCCGCAACGGCGACATCGACGGCAATGAGAAGACGGAGCGTGACGCCTCGTGGGAGCCGATCGGCCCGACGCCGATGCACCCGGAGTACCCGTGCGCCCACTGCATCGTGGCGCACGCCGCGGGCACCGTCATGCAGGCCTTCTTCGGCACCGGCACGGTGCCGGAGTTCACGCTCACGACACCGACCGCGCCCGGCGTGACGCACCGGTGGACGCGCATCGCCGACTACATGGAGGAGCCATCGAACGCGCGCGTCTGGTCGGGCATCCACTACCGCTTCTCGACGAAAGTCGGCCCGTGAAGTAGGCCAGCGGAAAGTCACCGGCCTGAGCAAGTCGCGCGGACGCTGAAGTATCGCCTCGCGGGTCGCGCCGCCGCGCGGCGGGGCCCGGGCGGGGCTCGTGAGACCCGTGTCTTCTGGGTACTGCGTCGGGTCCGGCGGTTCATCGTGGCCCGCTGACAGGCGCCACGCAGGGTCGATTTGCGTGGTCGAACGGGCCTCGCCCGGGCCCCGCCGCGCGGCACCGCGGGCCGGGCGCCCGCTACTTGATGGCGACGGCTTTGACTTGCTTCAGATCGGTGAGGCCGTCGAGCGCCTTGAGAATACCGTCCTGGACGAGCGTCGTCATCCCATCGCCCTTGGCCGTCGTCACCATCTCCGTCACGCGCGCCTTGTTGGCGATCAGGCGCTTCATGGCGTCGTTGGCCACCAGGAGCTCGTGGATGCCGGCGCGACCGCGGTAGCCGGAGTTGTTGCAGTTGCCGCAGCCCTTGCCGCGGAAGAGGACGAAGTCGTCGCTGTACTCGATGCCGAACTTCGCGGTCTCCTCCTTGCCGCCGAAGGCGTGCTCCAGCTCGGTGAACTCGTCCTCGTCGGGGTGGTACTCCTCTTTGCACTCGGGGCAGATCCGCTTGACGAGGCGCTGGGCCAGCACGGCCAGCAGCGCGTCGGCGAAGTTGAACGGATCGAGACCCATGTCGAGGAGCCGGATCACCGTCTCGACCGCGCTGTTCGTATGAAGCGTACTGAAGACGAGATGTCCGGTGAGAGACGCTTCAATGCCCGTCTCGGCCGTCTCTTCGTCGCGCATCTCGCCGACCATGATCACGTCGGGGTCGGCGCGGAGGAAGGCCCGCATCGCCTGCGCGAACGTGAACCCGATCTTCGGCTGGACCTGCACCTGCCGCAGACCGTACTGCGTGATTTCGACGGGGTCCTCGGCCGTCCAGATCTTGCGCTCCGGCTTGTTGATGTGGCCGAGCACGGAGTGCAGCGTCGTCGTCTTGCCCGAGCCGGTCGGCCCCACGCAGAGGATCAGGCCGTACGGCTTCTCGGCCGCCGATTTCATCTCCTTGAGGTTGCGGTCGAGCATGCCGAGCTTGTCGATGGGAATCGGCTCGCTCGCGGACAGGATCCGCATGACCACGTCCTCGTTGCCGCCCTGGGTCGGCAAGGTGGCCACGCGCAGCTCGATGTCACGCCCGTCCGGCAGCCGGAACTTGATCTTGCCGTCCTGCGGCTTCCGGCGCTCGGCGATGTCGAGCGTCGCCATGATCTTGATGCGGGCGACGAGCGCGCGCCGGAACGCGCCCGGGACGCGCTGATACTCGGTGCAGCCGCCGTCGATGCGCAGCCGGATCATCGTGTCCTTCGCCGGGCCGTAGGGCTCGATGTGGATGTCCGACGCGCGCGCCTTGAAGGCGTCTACGATCACCTGGTTCGCGAGCCGGATGACCGCGCTGTCGTTCTCGTCGACCTCCGAGCCGCTGGCGTCCGTCTCCCTCTCGGCCGTCGCCTCGGCGCCCAGGTCGGACAGGATGTCGCTCATGCTCGCGCGAGCCGACCCGGTGCCTTCGCCGCCCGCCACGCCCAGGAATTGCTGGATGTCCTTCTTGAGGCCGACGACCAGCTGGATCTTCTGGCCGCGCATGACCTGATGGATCGAGTCCACGCGCTGGATGTCTTGCGGGTTGTCGATCAGGACGAGCGTCGCGCCGTCGTTGTCGCGCTTGAGCGGCAGCCAGAGGTTCCGCTTGAGGAACTCCAGCTTGAGATCCTTCATGAGGTCCGGCGGCGGGATGATCCGCTCGTTGAACTCGACGAACGGGACCCGGTAGAACTGGCTCAGGGACGTCCCCAGCTCGCCCTTGGGGATCTTGTACTGATCCAGCAGGATCGCCTCGACGTCGGTGTTCCTCTGGCGGGCGGTGGTGATGGCGGCGTTGACGTCGTCCTGGCTCATCAGGCCCTGAGCGAGCAGGTAGTCGAACTTGGTGCCGCGCTTGGCCCCGAGCTGCTGCTGGTTGTGGAAGGCGACGCCGAGCGTCTTGGCGATGCGGGCGACGTTGACCTCGTCGTCCTTGGTGAAGCGGCCACCCTTCTTCTTGTTCAGAAGCTGGACCACGCCGACCACGAGCCGGTTCTCGTGCAGGATCGGCATGCCGAGGATCTGCCTGGTCCGGTACCCGGTCTTCTTGTCCCATGACGAGTCGAAGCGGAGCTTGGGGCTGACCTTCGCGAGCTCGGCGGAGTCGTAGGCGTCCGCGATGTTGACCGTCTGGCGGCTGGTGGCCACGAAGCCGGCCACCGAGCTCTCGTTGATCGGAACCCGGATCTCCTTGACGGCGTCGAGGGCGAGGAACTTCGAGTAGAGTTCCTTTTTCTCCATGTCCACTGCGTAAAGCGTCATGCGGTCGGCGTCCAGGAAGGCCAGGATGTCGCCCTGGACCTCGATGAAGATCGAGTCGAGGGTCTTCGCGGAGTGGATCCGGTCGATCAGGTGGACGAGCTTCTGCTCGTTGGCCAGCCTTTCCTGCAGCACCAGAACGGATTCTTGGACCGCCAAAGCCCCTCCCCAGTGGCTGAAATCGGCTCAATCAGTCTAGCAGAATGGCCTGGTTAGCCGCACCGGGGTTGACACGAGATCGAGGATCGCCCCGGGTGCCCGGGGCGATCCGAGCGTTGGGGGGCATTTCGGGGCCCCATGTCGCCTGTCGGAGCATCGAGGGGTGCCACGGCTTCGCCGGGGCGCCCCGAGCGTGTGGGGGGTATGGGGGGCCATCTCGGGGCCCCCCATCTACTAGAAAACCGGTTTCTCCACGTAGGTGCCCCAGATGTTGCGGAGACGGTTGACGATCTCCCCCATGGAGGCCCGGGCCCGGACCAGGGCGATGGTCGGCTCCATGAGGTTGGCGGCCGGGTCCGAGGCCGCCTCCGCCAGCCGGTCCATCAGCCGGGCGACCTCCCGCTCGTCGCGCCTGGCCCGGACAGCCCGCAGTCGGGCTACCTGGCGGGCCTCGGTCTCGGGGGGGACCTTGTGGATCGGCATGTCCGGGGCGGCGGCCGCCGGCTCCACATACTTGTTGACGCCGATCACGGGCGCCTCGCCCGACGCCTTGCGGCGCGCGAAGTCGTAGGCCGAGTCGGCGATCTCCCGCTGGAACCAGCCGGCCTCGATGGCGGCGATGGTGCCGCCCATCGCGTCCACCTTGTCCAGGATCGCGAGCGCCTCGCGCTCGATGCGCGTGGTGAGCGCCTCCACGTAGTAGGACCCGCCGAGCGGGTCGACCACGTTCGGCACGCGCGTCTCGTCGGCGATGATCTGCTGCGTCCGCAGCGCCAGCTTCATCGCCTCCTCCGACGGGATGGCGTACGCTTCGTCCAACCCGTTGGTGTGCAGCGACTGGGCGCCGCCCAGCACGGCCGACAGCGCCTGCAGCGCGGTGCGCACGACGTTGTTCATCGGCTGCGCCCGCGTGAGCGTGGCGGCGGCCGTCTGGCAGTGGAAGCGCAGGCGCATCGACTCCGCCTTCGTGGCGCCGAACCGCTCCTTCATGATCCGGGCCCACACGCGGCGCGCCGCGCGGAACTTCGCCGCCTCCTCGAAGAAGTCGGCCTGGGCGACGAAGTAGAAGGCCAGCCGCGGCGCGAAGGCGTCGACGGCCACCCCGCTCTTCGTGACCTCATCGACGTAGGCGATGCCGTTGGCCATCGTGAAGGCGACCTCCTGCACCGGCGTCGCCCCGGCCTCGGAGATGTGGTAGCCGCTGATGTTGACCGGGTTGTAGCGGGCCATGCGCCCCGCGCAGAAGACGATCATGTCGCGCATGAGCCGCATGGACGGCCGGATCGGGAAGATCCACTCCTTCTGCGCGACATACTCCTTGAGGATGTCGGCCTGGACCGTACCCGAGAGCTTGTTCAGGTCGAAGCCGCGCGCCTCGGCCACTGCGATATACATCGCCAGCAAGATCCACGCGGTTGGATTGATCGTCATCGAGACGGAGATCGTCTCGAGATCGATCCCGGCGAAGAGCGCCTCGACGTCCTCGATGGTGTCGACGGCCACGCCCTCGCGGCCCACCTCGCCCAGCGAGCGCGGGTCGTCGGAGTCGTAGCCCATCAACGACGGCATGTCGAAGTCGCAGGACAGCCCCGTCTGTCCCTGGGCGATGAGGTATTTGAAGCGGCCGTTGGTGTCGTCTCCCGTTCCGAATCCGGCGATCTGGCGCATCGTCCAGAGCCGGCCGCGGTACATCGTCGGGTACGGTCCGCGCGTGAACGGCCAGCGGCCCGGCAGGCCGATGTCGCTCCACGGCGTGTCGGCGACGTCCTCCGGCGTGTAGACGCGCTGCACGGGCAGGCCCGAGCCCGTCCGGTACTCGGGGCGCGCCTCGGGCTGGCGTTTGACGAAGTCGGCCAGCTCGCGCGCCTCCCACGCCTCGCGCTCCGTGCGAATTCGCTCGATGGCTTTCGGATCAAACATTCGCGACCTCTCTTATTTGCCGTCGGGGCGGCTTCGCAGGGCTCCGCCACCCGACGGTCGGGCTAAGAATGCGCGAGAATGCGCGAGCCCTTCTCAATGCGCGAGTCCCTTCTCGTAGAGATCCCGGTCGTCGATCACGCGTTTGGCCTTGAATTCCGTGCGCGGCAGCTCGCCGGCCGCCACCAGCTCGATGCGCGGTGTGACGCCGAGCCGCGCGCGCAGCCGCTCCTTCATGCGCGCGGCGAGCGCCGCGCGGGGCGCGTCGGCGGCGTGGCTCGGCGCGTACTCCGCGCGCACGAGCAGCTCGTCCATCGCCTCGCGGCGCGAGACGATCACCCGGAACTCGCCGCCGAAGCCCTCGATGGCGCGCAGGGTGTCCTCGATGGCGCTCGGATAGATGTTCTCGCCGCGCACGATGAACATGTCGTCGATGCGGCCGTAGAGCCCCTGGGGCAGGCGCGGGTACGTGCGGCCGCACGGGCACGGCTCGTCCGTCCAGCGCGCCAGGTCGCCGGAGACCAGCCGGATCATCGGCTGCGACGTGCGCTCGAGGTGCGTGTAGACGGGCGTGCCCTCCTCGCCGTACGGTACGGGCGCGAACGTCTCGGGGTCGCAGACCTGCGTGTAGACGATGTCCTGCCACAGGTGCATGCCGGTGCGCCGGCGGCACTCGCCGTTCGTCATCCACGGCGTCATCTCGGCCATGCTGCCCATGTCGACGCACGCGCCGCCGAAGGTCTCCTCGATCAGCCGCCTGGTGGCCGCGATGCCGGCGCCGGGCTCGCCGGAAAAGAAGAGAGTGCGGAAGCCGAAGTCGCGCGGCTCGAAGCCCTCGCGCCGCGCGGTCTCGGCGAAGTGCAGCGCGTAGGACGGCGTCCCGTAGAACGCCGTCGGCCGGAGCTCGCGCGCCCATTGCACCGCCATGAGCGTCTGGCCCGACACGCCGGCGCCGAACGGGAACACGGTGGCGCCGAGCCGCGCGCAGCCCTTCAGCGCGCCCCAGGACCCCAGGTACAGGCTGAAGAACGACGCGATCAGCACGCGGTCGTCGGGGCGGACGCCCGCGCCCCAGAGGACGCGCGCGTGCGCCTCGCCGATCCGCTCCCAGTCGTCGCGGCCCACGCCGAACACCGTGGGGTGCCCGGTGGTGCCGCTGGTGCCGTGGATGCGCGCGACCTCGTGCGGCGCGATGCAGAGATAGTCCCCGAAGGGCGGCGTCGCCGCCTGCGCGGCTCTCAGATCCGCCTTCTGCACGACCGGCAGCTTCGCGAGGTCGCCCAGCGTGCGGAGCGTGGCCGGCGACACCCCGGCGGCCTCCCAGCGGCGGCGATAGAACGGGCTGCGCTCCCACGCGTACCGCACCTGCGCGCGGAGCTTGGCGAGAATGACCTCGTCGCGCTTCGCGGGATCCGCGCACTCGAGCTCGGGCGCCCAGTACTCGGCGCCCGGTGCCGGCCGCCACGCCGGATCGTAGCGCGGCGGCCAGGCCGTCATCTGATTCGCCGTCGGAGCGGCTTCGCAGGGCTCCGCCGCTCGACGGTCGGGGAAATAACGCGCGCGCTCATGTTCGCGGACGCGCGGCCACGGCCTCGCGCACGCGCCGCACCACCTCGGCGGGCGGCACATCCTGAAGCACGACGTCGGAGACGCCGCAGGCCTTGAGGGCCGGCACGTCCTCGTCGGGAATCACGCCGCCCACGACGAGCACGGTGTCCTGCGCCTGATGCTCGCGGAGCAACCGCGCGATCCGGGGCACGAGCGTGAGGTGGGCGCCGGAGAGGATGCTGATGCCGATCGCGTCGACGTCCTCCTGGACGGCGGCCGCGACGACCTCTTCCGGCGTGCGGTGCAGGCCGGTGTAGATGACGTCCATACCGGCGTCGCGCAGCGCGCGCGCCACGATCTTCACGCCGCGGTCGTGGCCGTCGAGCCCGACCTTGGCGATCAGCACGCGGATCGGCGGCGCCATGGCCGCCAATTGTACCGTGTTACCTTCGGCGCATCCGATGGCCACCGATCCCGGTTTTTTCCGCGACCTCGCCTGGGTGATCGTCGCCGCCGTCGCCGGCGGCGCGCTGGCGTGGCTCGCCCGCCAGCCGCTGATCCTCGGCTACGTCGTGGGCGGCGTCCTCGTCGGGCGCTTCACGCCCGGGCCCACCGTGTCCGACACCCACACGTTCGAGCTCTTCGCCGAGATCGGCGTCGTCCTGCTGATGTTCTCGGTCGGCATCGAGTTCTCGCTGCGCGACCTGCTGCGCGTCCGGTGGGTCGCCCTGCTCGGCGGCCTGCTGGGCATCGTGCTGACGGCCGCGCTCGGCGCCGGCGCCGGCGTCGTGCTCGGCTGGCCGCCCGGGCAGGGGCTCGCCATCGGGCTCGTCATCTCCGTGGCCAGCACGATGGTGCTGGTGCGGTTGCTCATGGACCGAGGCGAGCTGCACACGCGTCACGGCCGCGTGATGATCGGCATCTCGCTCGTCGAGGACCTCGCCGTCGTCGCGATGACGGTCCTGCTGCCCGCGCTCGGCGCGGGGGTGACCGAGCGGCCCCTCGCGGTGGCGATCGCGTTCGGCAAGGCGGCGCTCGTGCTGGTCCCCGCGCTGTTCCTGGCCGCGCGCGTCGTGCCGGCGCTCATGCGGCGCGTGGCGCGCACGCACAACGACGAGCTGTTCCTGCTCGTCGTCCTCGCCATCGGGCTCGGCACCGGCGCCCTCACGCAGGCGGTGGGGCTGTCGGTCGCGCTCGGGGCCTTCCTGGCCGGGCTCATCATCAGCACCTCCGACTACGCGCACGAGACCATCGCGCGCCTGCTGCCGCTGCGCGACGTCTTCGTGGCGATGTTCTTCGTCACCGTCGGGATGCTCGTCGACCCCTTCACCGTGGCCGCCAACCTGCCCCTGCTGGCCGCCCTCATCGTGTTGATCGTCGTCGGCAAGGCGGTGATCCGCTTCGCCGTCGTGCGGCTCTTCGGCTATCCGTGGTCGACGGCGGCGCGGGTCGGCGTCGGGCTCGCCCAGATCGGGGAGTTCTCGTTCATCCTCGTGCAGGTCGCCCGCGGCGCGGGCCTGGTCGGCGACGACGTCTACAACGCCACGCTGGCGGCCTCGCTCTTCTCGATCCTGTTCAACGCGCTGCTCGTTCGCCACGTCCCGGGCTGGCTCGACGCCCTGTGGCACTTCCGGGCACGCGGACCGTCGGTCGCCGAGTCCACGCGCAGCGGCGGCGTCGTCCTCTGCGGATTCGGCCGCGTGGGGAGCGAGATCGGCGAGGCCCTCGAGACGTTCGAGATCCCCTACACGGTCATCGAGCGGGATCCCGACATCTGCGCGCAGCTGCGCGCGCGAGGCGTCCCCTGCGTCTTCGGCGACGCCGCGCATCGAGAGCTGCTGGCGCGGGCGGGGGTCGGGCGGGCGCCGCTCGTCATCGTGGCCCTGCCGGAGATCGAGCGCGCGCGCCTCGCCGTCGCCGCCGTGCGCGCGCTCCGCGCCGACGTCCCGCTGCTGGCGCGCGCCCACGGTCGCGCCGAGGCGGAGGCGCTGCGCGCCAAGGGCGCCACCGAGATCATCCAGCCCGAGCTGGAGGCCTCGGCCACCCTGATCCGCCACGCGCTGGCCGCCCTCGGGCTGCCCAAGGACCGCGCGATCGCTTACCTCGAGCGGTATCGCAGCGCGATGGAGCGCGCCGACGCCGGCACCGCCGCCCCCGTCGCGCTGCCGGAGGTGCGCGAGCTGGCGCTCCGCAGGGGCGGCATCGCGGACCAGTCGCTACGCGACGCGCGCATCCGCGAGCGCTTCGGGGTGACGGTGGTCGCCGTCCGGCGCACCGACGGGCTCATGCTCAATCCGCCGCCCGACACGATCCTCCGCGCCGGAGACATCGTGCGCGTCTTCGGCCTCCCCGACCAGATCAACTCGTTCGCGGCCGAGGCCTCGCCCGGCTAGGAGTCGCTCGGCGCGGTCGGGCTCAGCCGCGGCCGGCGCACCACGCGCGTGGCCGGCAGCGACAGCTCGCGGCACCGCTTGCGCAGCGTGTTGCGGTTCAGCCCGAGCACGCGCGCAGCGCGCAGCTGGTTGCCGCCGGTCAGGGCCAGCACGTGGGCGAGGAGCGGGCGCTCCAGCAGCGCCAGCGCCTCGCGGTGCACGCGTGGAGTGTTCGAGGCGCACAGCTGCTCGACGATGCCGGGGACGGCGTCGGCCACCGCTCGTGCGAGCACTCCGATCCCTGCGCCATTACGACCGCCGTCCCCGTTGCCTACCATGCCGCCTCCTTAGAACTCCTTGTAGTGGAGAAACTTCGCGTCGATCGTCAGCACGCCGCGCTCGCCCTTCTTCTCGAGCTTCACGACGCAGTCGATCGCAGATAAGATGCCGTCGCCGAACAGCTCGTTACAACGCTCGCGGAGCGCGTCGCCGTACACGCCGACCAGCTCCATGAGCCGGTACTTGAACGGGTCGGTCGTGAGTGGGAAGTCGGTGCGCAGCGGCATCGCCGTGGTGACCATCGCGGTCTCGACGGGCACGCCGACGGTGGCCGCCAGCTTCTTCGCCTCGTCGGCGGACAGCCGGTGCTGGCCGTGCAGCGCGGCCGCGAGATACGTCGGGTCCTTGGTGCCGATCGCCTTGCCGAGGTCCTCGTAGCTCACGCCGCGCGCCACGCGCGCCGCGCGGATCTGCTCGAGTGCCGCCGTTCGGTCCATGGTCGTCCTCCTTGACGCCGTCTACGTGAGAGTGAGCGAGCCTTCCACCAGGAAGCGCAAGATGTGCGTGCGCAGCCGGAGGAACTCCGGGTCATCGATCAGGTCGGCGCGCCGTCGCGGCCGCGCCAGCTTCACCTCCACTTGCTCCGCCAGCTTCGCCTGCGGACCCCGCGTCATGAGGGCGATCCGGTCCGAGAGCAAGATTGCCTCGTCCACGTCGTGGGTCACCATGAAGACTGTGTTACGGCTCGCCGACCACATCCGCACCAGCTCGTCCTGGATCACGCCACGCGTCAGCGCGTCGATCTGGGCGAAGGGCTCGTCGAGCAGGAGCACCTTCGGCTCCGTCGAGAAGGCGCGGGCCAGTCCCACGCGCTGCCGCATGCCGCCCGACAGCGCGGCCGGCCGCTTGGACTCCGCGCCGCCGAGGCCCACCATGTCCACCCAGCGCTGGACGTGCGCGGCCACCTCCGCGCGCGCCCACTCCGGGTGCGCGGCACGCACGGCGAGCCGGATGTTGTCGAAGGCCGTCATCCACGGCATGAGCGAGAAGTTCTGGAACACCACCATGCGGTCCATGCCCGGGCGGGTGACCTCGCGCCCCTCGAGCACGACGCCGCCGCGTGTGGGGCGCTCGAGCCCGGCGATGATGTTGAGCAGCGTCGACTTGCCGCACCCCGAGTGGCCGACCATGGTGACGAACTCGCCGCGGGCGATCTCCAGCGTCACGTCGTCGAACACGTCCAGACCGTCGCCGCGCCCCTCCGCGGGCGGAAACGTCTTGCTGACGTGATCGACGAGCAGATATGCCGTGGTCATTGGATTTGCCGTCGGGGCGCCTGCGCAGGGCTCCGGCGCCCGACGGTCGGCGAATCGATGCGCGTGCTCATCTGATGTGCCGTCGGGGCGCCTGCGCAGGGCTGCTCCACTCAGGCTCGCCTCGGGCGCGACGCCCTGCGGCTTCGCACGACGGCCCGACGGTCGGGCAGAGAATCCGCGTGCTCATTCCGTGTACGCCAGGCGCCGCGACAGGCGGCCGAGGCCGGCGTCGAGCAGCACCCCGATGACGCCGATGGCGAGGATCGCGAAGATCACGCTCGTGAGCGCCAGGTTGTTCCACTCGTTCCACACGAAATAGCCGATCCCGGTGCCGCCGATGAGCATCTCGGCGGCGACGATGGCCACCCACGCGCTGCCCACGGAGATGCGCAGGCCGGCCACGATCGCGGGCGCGGCTGCCGGCAGGATCACGGTCACGAGCCGGCGCGGCCACGAGAGCTGCAGGATGGCCGCGACGTTCAGGTAGTCCCGCTTGATCGAGGCGACGCCGAAGGCCGTGTTGGCCAGGGTGGGCCAGAGCGACGACATGACGATGACGAGCACCGCCGCCTGCGCCGAGTCCCGGATGGTGTAGAGGAACAGCGGCATCCACGCCAGCGGCGAGATCGGCTTCAGCACCTGGACGTACGGGTTCACGGCGCGGTAGAGCACGGGGGACAGCCCGAGGACCACGCCGAGCGAGACCGCGATGACGGAGGCGATCGTGTAGCCGATGGCCATGCGCCCGAGGCTCGCCGCGAGCTGCAGGCCGATGCCCTTGTCGTTGGGGCCGTTGTCGTAGAACGGGTGCGCGAGCATGTGCGCCGCCGTCGTCGCCACCTCGGCCGGCCCGGGAATGGACTTGCCCGGCGCCTTGCCGGCCACCGCCGCCTGCCAGATGCCGAGCAGCACGGCGCCGATCAGCACGGAGTAGAGGGCCACGCGGAGGCGGTCGCGTCGCATCACGCCTTCCTGATGGCGAACGACTTGAGGTAGTCGTCCGGGCGGTCGGGATCGAAGACCTTCGTCTTGCCGAGCGCGAAGGTGTGCTTGACCGAGGCCGTGTCCGGCGTCTTGTAGCCGAGCGACTTCAGCGTGTCGCGACACGCACTCGCCAGGAAGACCTCCTCGGCGACCTTCTTGTACGTCACGTCGGTCTTGAGATAGCCCCAGCGCTTCATCTGCGTGAGGATCCACACCGCCATCGAGTGGTACGGGAACGGGTCGAAGTCGATGCGATCGGGCACGTTCTTCGTGGTGCCGAGGCCGTCCGGGAACACGCCGGTCAGCACCTGCTCGAGCACCTCCACCGGCTGGTTGAGGAAGTTCTTCGGCGCGATGGCCGCCGCGATCTCCTTGCGGTTCTTCCGGTCGCGCGCGTACTGCGTGGCGTCCACGATCGCGGAGAGCAGCGCGCGGAACGTGTTCGGTGTCTTCTCGGCGAACTCGCGCTTGGCCGCGAACGCGCAGCACGGGTGCCCCGGCCAGATGTCCTTGGACAGGAGGTGGATGAAGCCGACCTCCTCGAAGACCGCGCGCTGGTTGAACGGATCGGGCGCGAGGTAGCCGTCGAGATTGCCGGCCCGGAGGTTCGCCACCATCTCCGGAGGCGGCACCGCGCGGATCTGCACGTCCCTGTCCGGATCGACCCCGCCCTCGGCCAGGTAGTAGCGCAGCAGGAAGTTGTGCATCGAGAAGTCGAACGGCACGCCGAACTTGAAGCCCTTCATCTCGGCGGGCGACTTCACGGCCTTGTGCCGGGTGGCGAGCGTGATCGCCTGGCCGTTGATGTTCTCGACCGCCGGCATCACGTAGGGCACCGACTGCGAGCCGACGCCGAGCGAGATCGCGAGCGGCATCGGCGAGAGCATGTGCGTGGCGTCCGTCTCGCCGTTGATCGAGAGATCGCGGATCATCGCCCACGACGAGGCCTTCGTCACCTGCACGTTGAGCCCGTGCTTTTTATAGAAGCCCATGGGCTCGGCCATGATGATCGGCGTCGCGCAGGTGATCGGGATGAAGCCGACCTTGAGGTCTTTCTTCTCCGGCGGCCCGGGCTTGTCCTGCGCGAGCGCGCGCGCGGCGCCGAGGGGAAACACGGAGGCAAGGGCGGCGGCCGCCGTCGCGGCGCCCACGCGCGCGACGAAGGCGCGGCGACCCAGCTCGCCGCCGAAGACCGCGTGCTCGATCGAGCGCTCGACCGCGCGCTCGAGGATGGCGTCCCGCTCTGCCTCGATCTTGTGCATTCGCGCCCCCTGGTCTCGATTCGTTCCGGGCGTCGGTGACCGGGGTCGCGACGGCAGCGTCGCGGGACGCTCGTGAAGGGAGCAAGGCGCATGCCGCACCCGACTCGACACCGCATCGCCGCAACGGCGCGCACTTCGGCGCGCCGACGCGAGCCGCCGCGCTGCTCCACGAATGAGCAACGCCGGCGCGCGTGCCCATCGTGTGAGCAGCGCCGGGTTGCGGCGATGGCGCGAATGGGTTATCTGTTCGTCTCGCATCACCGTCGAAGGAGAGCGCGTGGACATCCCGCTGGCCGTGAACGGCACGCTCATGCGTGGTCTCGAGCTCAACGGCAACCTCACCGCCGTCGGCGCGCGCTTCCTGCGCGACGCCTCGACCGTCGCCGAGTATCGGCTGTGGTCGATCGGCGACCGCCACCCGGCGATGCTGCGCGTCCGCGACGGCGGCGCCGCGATCGCGCTCGAGGTGTGGAGCGTGCCGGCGGCGGGACTCGCCTCGCTGCTGCTCGCCGAGCCGCCCGGCCTCTGCATCGGCAAGGTCCGCCTCGCGGATGGCGACGAGGCGCTCGGCGTCCTCGGCGAGCCGATCCTGTGCGAGGGGCAGCGCGAGATCACGACGTTCGGCGGCTGGCGCGCCTACGTCGCCGCGCGGGCGACGACGTGAGCGAGCCCGTTCGCGTGACCGAGGCCGACGTCGAGCGCCTGGCGGCGCAGATCGGGCTCCACATCGCGCCCGAGTCGCGCGCGGCCGTGGCGCAGCACCTCGCCGGGCTCCTGGCCGCGGTGCTGCTCCTCGACGAGTTCGCGCTGCCGGAGACGATCGAGCCGGCGCCACGCTTCGATCCATGATCGACGCGACGACGTCCGCGCTGTCGATCGCCGCGTCGGTGCGCGCCGGCAAGACCCGCGCGCGTGAGGTCGTGGCCGGCGCGCTCGAGCGGATCGCGCGGCGCGATCGCGCGCTCAACGCCTTCACGGCCGTGCTGGGCGAGCGCGCCCTGGCCGACGCCGACACCATCGACGGGCGCCTCGCGGCGGGGGACGATCCGGGACCGCTGGCCGGCGTGCCGTTCGCGGCCAAGAACCTCTTCGACGTCGCCGGGCTCGCGACGCTCGCCGGATCGAAGATCAACGCCGCCCACCCGCCGGCGACGCGTGACGCCACCGCGGTCGCGCGACTTCGCGCGGCGGGCGCGGTGCTGGTCGGCGCGCTCAACATGGACGAATACGCGTACGGCTTCTCGACGGAAAATACGCACTACGGCCCCACGCGCAACCCGCGCGACCCGTCGCGGATCGCCGGCGGCTCGTCGGGCGGCTCGGCGGCGGCCGTGGCCGGGGGCCTCGTGCCCCTCACGCTCGGCACCGACACCAACGGCTCGATCCGTGTGCCGGCGGCGCTCTGCGGCGTGTTCGGGCTCAAGCCGACGTTCGGGCGCGTGTCGCGGGCGGGCGTCGTCCCGCTCGCGTGGTCGTTCGACCACGTCGGACCGTTCGCGCGTCACGTGGCCGACCTCGCCACGGCCTTCGACGCGATCGCCGGGCCGGACCCGCTCGATCCCGCGTGCTCGACCCTGCCGCCCACGCGCTGTTCGGGAGAGCTCGAGCGCGGCATCGACGGGCTGCGCCTCGCCGTCGCCGGTGGCCACTTCGCACGGCTGGCCGCCGACGAGGCGCTGGCCGCCGTGACCCGCGTCGCCGCGGCGCTCGGCGCCCGCCGCGAGGTGAGCCTGCCCGAGGCGCATCGCGCCCGCGCGGCCGCGCAGGTCATCACCGCGTGCGAGGGCAGCGCCTACCACTGGGAGAACCTCCGGGCACGCGCGGCCGACTTCGATCCGATGACCCGCGACCGCTTGCTGGCCGCCGCGCTGCTCCCGGCCGCGGCCTACCTGCGCGCGCAGCGCTTCCGCGCGTGGTACCGGGCGCGCGTCGCCGAGGTGTTCCGCGAGGTCGACGTGCTGCTCGCGCCCACGACGCCGTGGACGGCGCCGCCGATCGGCGCGCCGTGGACGACCCGGATCGGCGGGACCGAGGTGCCCACGCGCGGCCACCTCGGCGTGTTCACCCAGCCGCTGTCGTTCATCGGTCTGCCCGTGATCTCGGTCCCGCTGGTGTCGGCGGGGGCCCTGCCCGTCGGCGTGCAGCTGATCGCGGCGCCGTTCGACGAGGCCGCGCTCTTCCGTGTCGCGGCGCGGCTCGAGGCCGACGGGGTAGTGGGGTCCCCGCCCGCCCTGTCTGAGATCTGACTTCTCCGACCGTGTGCAATCGATTGCACCGAACGCCGCACCGGCTTCCCCCCTCACCCGGAGACTCTTACCTGTTTTCACACTCGGTTGCGGCTCACGACCGGGCCTTGGCGGGGATTTGGGGCTGGCACCGGGCTTGTACAACTGAACGTCATGATTTTCGAGCTGGCACCCCAGGCTGTCGCTTCCCAGGCCGCCGAGACACCCGAGGCCCTCGCCGTCACCGATGGAACCGAGACCCTGACCTACCGCGAGCTGGAACGCCGCGCAGGCCGGCTGGCGGACGCCCTGCGCGCCTTCGAGGTGGGCCCCGACACGCTCGTGGCCATCTGCCTCGAGCGCTCGGCGGCCTTCGTCGTCGCCGCCCTCGGCGTGCTTCAGGCCGGGGGGGCGTACCTGCCGCTCGATCCGGCCGCGCCGCCCGAGCGGTTGGCGTTCATGCTCGAGGACGCGGCGCCGCGCGTCACCGTCACGGACTCCCGCCTCGCGGCCCGCCTGCCGTACGCGACATGGCCACGGCTGGACATCCATGAGGTGACGACGGGCCCGGGCCAGCCGGCCGCGCGTCACGACGTGGCGAAGCTGGAGCACCTCGCCTACGTGATCTACACCTCGGGCTCGACGGGCCGTCCCAAGGGCGTCGAGATCACCCACGGCAGCCTCGCGAACCTGGTCGCCTGGCACCGCCGCGCCTTCGGCGTGAGCGCCGACGACCGCGCGCCGCTCTACGCGAGCCCCGCCTTCGACGCCGCGGTGTGGGAGATCTGGCCCTACCTCGTCTCGGGCGCGAGCCTGCACCTGCCGCCCGACGCCGTCCGCACGGATCCCGAGGCGCTGCGCGACTGGCTCGTGGCGCACTCGATCACGATCGGCTTCGTGCCGACGCCGATCGCCGAACGGCTGATCGCGCTGCCGTGGCCGACGTGGACGCCGCTGCGCACGCTGCTGACCGGCGCCGACACGCTGCACCGGTATCCGCCCGACGGGCTGCCGTTCACGCTCGTCAACAACTACGGCCCGACCGAGTGCACGGTGGTCACCACCTCGGGGCCCATCGAGCCGGAGCCGTTCGGCGAGACGCTGCCGACCATCGGCCGCCCCATCGACAACGTCGACGTGCTGGTGCTCGACGAGGCGCTCTCCCCGGTGCCGCCGGGCGAGAGCGGCGAGCTCTACATCGGCGGCGCGGGGCTGGCGCGCGGCTACCGCGGCCGTCCCGACCTGACCGCCGAGCGCTTCGTGCCGCATCCCGACGAGCCCGCCGCGCGCCTGTATCGCACGGGCGATCGCGGGCGGCTGCTCGGCGACGGGCGCGTGGCCTTCCTCGGCCGCGTGGACGACCAGCTGAAGATCCGCGGCTGTCGCGTGGAGCCCGACGAGATCGCCGCCGCGCTCGGCGCCCAGCCGGGCGTCCAGGCGTGCGCGGTCGTCGCACGTGACGACGACGGTGGCGAGCGCCGCCTGGTCGCCTACGTGCTGCCGGCGGCCGGCGCGGCCCTCGGGCGCGAAGCGCTGGCGGCGGCGCTCCGGCGCAGCCTGCCCGACTACATGGTGCCCACGACCTTCGTCGCGCTGCCCGCGCTGCCGCTGACGACCAACGGCAAGGTCGACCGGGCGGCCCTCCCCGCCCCCGACGCGAGCAACACGCTGCGCGACGGCGAGGTCGTGGCGCCGCGCAGCGAGGTCGAAACCGAGCTCGCGGCGATCCTGTCGACGCTGCTCGGCGTGGCGGAGGTCAGCGTGCAAGACAACTTCTTCCTGCTGGGCGGCCACTCGCTGCTCGGCACGCAGCTCATCGTGCGCGTGCGCGACGTCTTCGGCGTCGAGCTGTCGCTGCGCACGCTCTTCGACGCGCCCACCATCGCCGACCTGGCGACCGAGATCGAGCGCGCCCGCATCGCGGAGGCGGCCTGATGAGACATCCTGTGTCAAGCCCGAGGCGCGCCACGGCTGCGCCGGGGCGCGTCCGAGCGATGGGGGGTGTGGGGGGCCATATCGGGGCCCCCCACGACGACCGATGAACGCGGGGGCGCCGGTGGCCACGCGCGGGATCGATTCCAGCCTCAGCCTCTACCGCCTGCTCGACCCCGAGGTCCTCGCCAACCCCTATCCGCTCTTCCACCGCCTGCGGACCGAGGATCCGGTGCACTGGGATCCGTTCCTGCACGCGTGGGTGGTCACGCGCTACGCCGACGTGGTCAGCGTGCTCTACAAGTTCTCCGCCGACCGCACGCCGTCGCCCGAGCAGCTCGCGGCGATGGGGCTGGAGGCGCTGACGCCGATCGCGCGCGTGATGGTCAAGCAGATGCTGTTCCTCGACGCGCCGGCGCACACGCGGCTGCGCGGCCTGGCCTCGTACGCCTTCACCCCGCGGCGCGTGGCCGTGCTGCGCGAGCACATCCAGGAGATCACGATCCGCCTGCTCGACCAGGCCGCCGAGCGCGGACGCATGGACGTCATCGCCGACCTCGGCGCGCCGCTGCCCGCGATCGTGACCGCCGAGATGCTCGGCGTCCCGACCGAGGACCACGACCAGCTCAAGAACTGGTCGGCCGACTTCGCCGAGGTGCTCGGCAACTTCCAGCACAACCCCGACCGCGCGGCGCGGATGCTGCGCGCCACCGAGGGCATGGCCGAGTACTTCCGCGAGCGCATCCGCGAGCAGAAGCGGCAGCCGCGCGAGGGCCTCATCAACGCGCTGCTGACCGCCGAGATCGACGGCGACCGCCTCACGGAAGAGGAGGTCGTCGCCAACTGCATCATCACCATGGTCGGCGGCCAGGAGACGACGACGAACCTCATCGGCAACGGCGTGCTGACGCTGCTGCGTCACCCCGACCAGCTGGCGCGCCTGCGCGCCGACCTCTCGATGATTCCCTCCGCCGTCGAGGAGCTGCTGCGCTTCGAGCCGCCGAGCCAGCACACCGCGCGCATGGCGCCCGACGACGTGGAGCTGGGCGGCCGGCGCATCAAGAAGCGCCAGGCGGTGATCGCCGTGATGGCCGCCGGCAACCGCGACCCCGAGCGCTTCCCCGAGCCCGACCGCCTCGACCTCGGCCGCGCCGACAACCGCCACCTGTCGTTCGGCTGGGGCGCCCACTTCTGCTTCGGCGCGCCGCTGGCGCGGATCGAGGGTCAGGTGGCGCTCGCGACGCTGCTCGCGCGGTTCGATCGCATCGAGCTCGAGCCCGGCCCGCTCGTCTGGCGCCAGAACCTCGGCCTGCGCGGGCTGGAGGCGCTGCCCGTGACCCTCGGGGGCGCCCCGTAGTGGGACCGGCATCCAGCAGCGCGCGCCGCGCCGACGGCGCGCGCGTCGGCCGCGCGCCCGCCGACCGGGCTGCGGTCGGCGCGGGCGCCGGGATTCCCCGCCGCGCCAATCGCGCCTCGGCGCCGCTGTCCTTCGCCCAGCAGCAGATCTGGCTGCACGCGCAGCTGGCGCCGGACGTGCCGCTCTACAACGAGCCGTTCACGATTCGCTACCGCGGGGCGCTGGAGCCGGCCCCGCTGACGCGCGCGCTCGCCGACCTGATCGCGCGGCACGAGGCCTGGCGCACCGTCTTCGCGATCGAGGACGGGCGCGTCGTGCAGCGGGTGCTGCCGTCGAGCGCGGTGGACGTGCCGTTCGCCGACCTCCGCCACCTGCCCGTCGGCGCGCGCGAGCCCGCGGCGGTGCGCCTGGCCACCGCGGACGCGCTGCGCCCGTTCGACGTCGCGCGCGGGCCGCTGGTGCGCGCGCGGCTGGTGCGCGTGGCCGACGACGACTCGCGGCTCTACCTGACGCTGCACCACGCGATCTTCGACGGCTACTCGCTCTACCAGGTCGTCGTGCCCGAGCTCGCCGCCCTCTACGCGGCGGCGCTGGCCGGCACGCGCACGCCGCTGCCCGAGCTGCCGATCCAGTACGCCGACTGGGCCGCGTGGCAGCGCGCCGAGGTCGAGCGCGGCGCCTACGCGCGCCAGCTCGAGCAGTGGACCACGTGGCTCGCCGACGTGCCGCCGGTGGACCTGCCGAGCGACCGGCCACGGCCGCCGGTGCTCTCCTACCGCGGCGCCATGCACGCCTTCGCGCTGCCGCCCGCGCTGGGGCCCGCGCTGACCGCGTTGAGCGCGCGCGAGCGCGGGACGCTCTACATGACGCTGTTCGCCGCGTACCTGGTACTCGTGCACCGCTACACCGGCAAGGACGACCTCGTCGTCGGTTCGGTGAGCGCCGGCCGCAAGCGTCCGGAGGTCGCGCGACTGCTCGGCTTCTTCGCCAACCCCCTCGCGCTGCGCGTGGACTGCTCCGGCGATCCGAGCTTCGTCGAGCTGCTGCGCCGCGTGCGCGACGTGGCGCTGGAGGCGATGTCCAACGACGACCTGCCGTTCGAGCACGTCGTGACCGCGCTCCAGCCCGCGCGCGATGCCGGGCGCCATCCGTTCTTCCAGACGGTGATGTCGCTCGAGGCGCCGATGGCGCGCCTGCCCGAGGGCTGGGACCTCTGCCACCTCGACGTCGACACGCGCACCACGAAGTTCGACCTCTATCTGGAGATGAACGCGCGGCCCGACGGGCTCGGCGGCCGCTTCGTGTACGCGACTGACCTCTTCGCGCCCGAGACGATCGCGCGGATGGCCGGCCACTACGCCAACCTGCTCGCCGCCGTCGGCGAGGATCCGACGCGCTCGCTGTCCGCGCTGCCGATGCTGGACGCGGCCGAGCGGCGTCGCGTGCTGGTGGACTGGGCGCAGGCACCCGACGCGTATCCCGATCCCGCCACCGTGCACGGCGTCTTCGAGGCGCAGGCCGCGCGCACGCCCGACGCGACGGCGCTGATCTTCGGCGACGCCCGGCTCACCTACCGGGAGCTGGATGCGCGGGCGAGCGCGGTGGCTCGCCGGCTCCGGGCGCTGGGCGTCGGAGCCGACGCCGTGGTCGCCGTTCTCGCCGACCGCGCGCCCGCGCAGGTCGCCGCGATGCTCGGCGTGCTCAAGGCCGGCAGCGCGTACCTGCCGCTCGATCCCGCGCATCCCACGAATCGGCTCGCGCTGATGATCCAGGACGCGGGCGCGCGCGTGATGCTGACCGACCGCGCCACGCCGCCGCTGCCGGGCGTGCAGACCGTGGCGCTCGACGAGATCGCGCCGGGCGAGCCCGAGGCCGGTATCGAGGTGGGGCCCGACGCGCTCGCCTACGTCATGTACACCTCGGGGTCGACGGGACGGCCCAAGGGCGTCGCCGTGCCGCACCGGGGCATTCTCCGCCTCGTGTTCGGCCAGTCGTACGCGCATTTCGGCCCCGACGAGACCTTCTTGCAAATGGCGCCGCCGGCGTTCGACGCCGCCACGTTCGAGCTGTGGGGCGCCCTCCTGCACGGCGCCCGGTGCGTGCTCTTCCCCGGCCCCGTGCCGACGCACGGCGCGCTCCGCGAGACGATCGCGCGGCACAACGTCACCACGCTCTGGCTCACCGCCTCGCTCTTCAACGCGGTGATCGACGAGGCGCCCGGCGCCCTCGCCGGGATCAGAACGCTCATCACCGGCGGCGAGGCGCTCTCGGCGCGCCACGTCGCGCGCTGCGCCGCGCTGCTGCCCGGCACCCGGCTCGTCAACGGCTATGGCCCGACGGAGGCGACGACGTTCACCGCGTGTCACGTCGTGCCGCTGCCGCTCGATCCCGACGCCGCGTCGATCCCGATCGGCCGTCCGATCGCGGGCACCGAGGTCTATCTCCTCGGTCGCCACGGCGAGCCGGTGCCCGTCGGCGTGCCGGGCGAGCTCTACATCGGCGGCGCCGGCCTCGCCCGCGGCTACATCAACCGCCCCGACCTGACGGCGGAGCGCTTCGTGCCGCATCCCTTCGCGTCCACGCCGGCGGCGCGTCTCTACCGCAGCGGCGACCTCGCCCGCTGGCGGCGGGACGGCACGCTCGAGTATCTCGGGCGCCTCGACGCGCAGGTGAAGATCCGTGGCGTGCGCGTGGAGCCCGCCGAGGTGGAGGCGGTGCTGAGCACGCACCCGTCCGTGCGCGAGGTGGCCGTGGTCGCCGCCGACGGCGACCGGCCCAACGACGTCCGGCTCGTCGCCTACGTCGTGCCCGGGCGCGGGGAGGCGCCGACAGCGGCCGTGCTGCGCGACTTCGTCAAGCGCCGCCTGCCGTCGGCCTTCGTGCCGTCGGCGTTCGTGCGGCTCGAGACGCTGCCGCTCGGGCCGACGGGCAAGCTCGACCGGCGCGCGCTGCCGGCCCCCGAGCCCGCCCGCGACGCGCGCGAGATCGTGCGCGCGCGGGGGCCCCTGAAGCTGCAGCTCGCCGAGGTGTGGCGCGAGCTGCTGGGCGTGCCGCAGGTCGGTGCCACCGACGACTTCTTCGACCTCGGCGGCCACTCGCTCCTCGCCGTGCGGATGCTGCAGCGCGTGCACGACCTCTACGGCGCGTCGCTCCCGCTGGCCGTGCTCTACACCAACCCGACGATCGACGGCCTGTCGGAGGCCCTCATCGCGAGCGAGCCGGCCGAGTTCCACGCGCCGCTCATACGGCTGCGCGAGGGCAGCCCGCGCGCCCCGCTCTTCTTCTTCCACGGCGACATCAACGGCGGCGGCTTCTACGCGCTGACGCTCGCGCGCCGCCTCGCCGCCGACCGCGCGTTCTGGGTGATCCACCCGCTCGGGCTGCACGGCCGGCCGGCGCCGTCGACGATCGAGGCGATGGCGCGCGTGCATGTCGAGCAGGTGATCGCCGCCTGCCCCGAGGGCCCGCTCGTGCTCGGCGGCTACTGCAACGGCGGCCTCGTGGCCTATGAAACCGCGCGCCTGCTGACCGCCGCCGGCCGCCACGTCGAGCGGCTCGTTCTGATCGCGACCGACGCCGACACGCGCTTCCGCGCACTGCGCTGGCCCATCGCCGCCGCCGCGCGCCTGATCGGCCTGGGCTCCGAGGGGGCGCTCGAGCAGTTCGGCCGCCTGCGCTACTTCGCCGACCGCATGCGCGAGCTCGACACGCGGGGGCGGGCGGCGTTCATCGCGCGATCGGGCGCCCGGCTGGCCAGCCAGGTGGCGCGCCGGCTGCGCCGCGCATTGCCCCTGCCGGCGACGGGCGCGGCGCCGGCCCCGCCCCTCTTCGAGCGCTACTACGACGCGTGTCTCGGCTACGTGCCAGGCTCCTGGCCCGGGCACGTCGTGGTGTTCTGGCCGGAGGCCGAGCAGCCCGCGCGCGCCGACGACCCGAGCTACGGCTGGGCGCGGCTCGTCGCGCGCGTCGACACCTTCCGCATCCCCGGCGACCACGACGAGATCGTCACCCGGCACATCGAGCGGATCGCCACCACTCTGGAAGAGCTGCTCGCATGAGCCCCGCGGTCGCGTGGGCGCCTGCTCCGTCGGCGCTGACGCTGCCGCCCGGCGAGGTCCACGTCTGGCGCGTCGATCTCGACGTGCCGCCGACGCGGCTGGCCGCGCTGGCCGCCACGCTGAGCGCCGAGGAGCGCACGCGCGCGCTGCGCTTCCGGCTCGAGCGCCATCGCGACCGCTGGGTGGCCGCGCGCGGCGCGCTGCGCGCGATCCTCGCCGACTACCTGCGGCGCGCGCCGGCGAGCCTGGACCTCGGGGCCGACGCCAACGGCAAGCCCTTCCTCCAGAATGGCGACGGCCCCGCGCCGCTCCGTTTCAACCTCGCCCACGCCGACGGCGTCGCCCTGGTCGCCGTGGCCTGGCGCCGCGAGGTCGGCGTCGACATCGAGCGCGAGGCGCCCGACCGCGCGGACCTCGAAGTCGCGCGCCGGCTCTTCGCCCCCGACGAGGCCATCGCGCTGGCCGGAATGCCGGCGCTGCTGCGCTGCCGCGCCTTCTTCGCGCTGTGGACCGCGCGCGAGGCGTACGCGAAGGCGATCGGACGCGGGCTCGACGCCATGCGCGACGCGCCGCCGGCCGGCTTTACGGTACGCCAGCTCGCGCTCGGCTCCGGCTACGCGGCGGCGGTGGCGGTGGAGCGCGGCGCCGAAGCCGTCCGCTGCTGGCGCTGGCAGGAGCCGTCGACCGCGCGCGTGCCGTCGTAGGTCCCCGACCCGTCACAGATCTCCGACATTGACGCCGCGTGTGCGCCGCGCCTAGCATCGGCCCGATGGCGACGTACCCGATCCGCACGCGGCGCTGGACGCGCAAGGAATATGATCGGCTCATCGACCTGGGCATCCTGCACGAGGACGAGCCCATCGAACTCGTGGGCGGTCAGATGATCGTCGCGGAGCCGAAGTCGAGCCCTCACGAAACGGCATTGCAACTGACGGCGGACGCGCTGCGCCGTGCGTTCGGCGCGGGCTGGGTGGTCCGCGAGCAGGGCCCCATCGCCCTGGACGACGAGTCCGAGCCTGAGCCCGACGTCATGGTGGTGCCCGGTCAGATTCGCGACTACCGCGATGCGCATCCCGAGCGCGCCGCGCTGCTCGTCGAGGTGGCGCTGGCGAGCCTCGGCTTCGATCGCCGTCACAAGGGCAGCCTCTACGCCCGCGCCGGCGTCACCGACTACTGGATCGTGAATCTCGTGGACCGTGTGGTCGAGGTCCGCCGCCGACCCGCGGCCGATCCCACGGCGGATTTCGGCGCCGCGTATCAGGACATCGAGCTCGCGCGGCCGGGGATGACGCTGGCGCCGCTGGCCAAGCCTGACGCCCGCCTCGCGGTGGAGGACCTGCTGCCCTAACCTAAAAACTCCAGTCCGTGAAGAGCTTCTGCTTGAACGCGGTCAGCTCCTCGACGGGCGCGGAGGCCGACTTGCGCGAGACTTCGACGAACTTTTCGTCCATCCGGTGGAGCCGGCGCGCGAGCACCTCGGCCAGGATCGCGATGACCTTGTAGGCGGCCAGGCTCTCCTCGCGCAGGAGGCGGTGGAACTGCGTGGTCGTGAGCAGGCTGAACTCGCACGCCGTCTTCGCGCGGATGCTGGCGGTGTGCGGGCCTTCCGTCAGCAGGCTGATCTCGCCGAGCACCGTCGGCGCTTCGATGGTCGCGAGCACCTCGTCGCGGCCCTTCTTGCCACTGGCCTGCTTGAAGACCTCCACCGTGCCCTCGAGCAGCACCATCAATCCTTGTGGCCGCTCGCCTTCCTTGAAGACGATGAGACCGGTCTCGGCCTTCACCGGCACCATCGCCTTGAGGATCTGCTCGGTCTGCTCGTACGAGAGGCCGCGGCAGAGCACCCCGCGGATGACCTTGCTCGCCTCCGATGGCGTCATGGCGTCTCCTCTCAGACCCCGCGCAGCACGGTGGCCCGCCCCACCCGGCCGATGGCCACGATGAAGGCGGCGGTGCGTAACGACACCTTTCGCTCGCGCACGACGCGCGCGAGCGTCGCGTACGCGTCGCGCATGTGACGCTGGAGCTCCGCGTTGACCTTGTCCTCCTCCCACGTGAACTGCTGGATGTTCTGCGCCCACTCGAAGTAGGAGACGGTGACACCGCCCGCGTTGACGTAGATGTCCGGCAGCACGGTGACGCCTCGCTTGACCAGCGCCTCGTCGGCCTGGGGCGTCGTCGGCGCGTTCGCCGCCTCGAGGATCAGCTTCGCGCGGAGGTCCTTGACGTTGGCGTCGGTGATGACGCCGCCGAGCGCCGCGGGCACCAGGACGTCGACGGGCAGGAGCAGGAGATCGTCGTTGCTGATCGGATCGCTGCCCGGAAATCCGGTGACGGTGTTCTGGTCCTTCTGATGCGCGATCAGGCGCGGGATGTCGAGGCCCTCGGGATTGTGCACGCCGCCTTTGACGTCGGAGACGGCGATCACCTTGCCGCCGCGCTCGTGCAGGAAGCGCGCGGCCCACGAGCCGACGTTGCCGAAGCCCTGGATCGCGAAGGTCTTGCCGCGGACTTCGCCCTGCCCCGCGTCCTTGAGGTACTCCTCCAGCGCGAAGACGGCGCCGCGGCCCGTGGCCTCCTCGCGCCCGCGGGAGCCGAAGAGATCCACCGGCTTGCCGGTGACGACGGCGGGCGAGAAGCCGTGCATCTTGGAGTACTCGTCCATGATCCACGCCATCACCTGCGCGTTGGTGTTGACGTCGGGCGCGGGGATATCGGTCTGCGGCCCGATGATCTCGTGGATCTGCTGCACGAACTTGCGCGTGAGCCGCTCGAGCTCGCCGGGCGAGAGGGTGTTGGGGTCGACCGCGATGCCGCCCTTGGCGCCGCCGAACGGCAGGTTCACGACGGCGGTCTTCCACGTCATGAGCGAGGCGAGGCCGAGCGCCTCGTCGAGATCGACCGTCGGGTGATAGCGCAGCCCGCCCTTCATGGGGCCACGGCTGCGATCGTGCTGGACGCGGTACCCGATGAACGTCCCCAGCTCGCCGTTGTCCATCGTGATGGAGACGTCGACCTTGACCTCGCGATACGGCGTGACGAGCATGCGCTCGACGGCGGTCGAAAGGTCCATCACCCGCGCCGCCTTGCGAAAGTAGTAGTTGACCTCTTCGAAACCGGACATACGACGATTCTAAGGCGACCGATCGCGAATTGCCGACAACAATCGTCGACACTCGCGGCGCTGACTGGAGCGTTCATCGCGCTGACGTCGAAGGCCTTGCCCTTAGAGCAGTCCTCGATATAGCTTCTTCAGCAGCTAAACAAGCATGTCAGAGCCTACTCACCGACGTTCGAAGCGAAACGCCCATCACAAGGTTCCCCGACGATTTATCCCATCTTCTGCGACCCCAGCGTTTCCTGAACTAATTGTCGTGCAGGACCCCCATCAACTCTTGCGGTTCGGCAAGTCAATACTTCTTCGCCGGGCCGCTGACTCCGCACTGAGAGAACAGCCAATGCTCGCGAGGAGCCTTGTCGCGAGCGTCGTCCGTTCGTATTGGCGGTCTGTGCAGTCCTCCTACGCCGAGTGTTGGACGTTACCGCCCATGCTCCGCGCAGCACGTGAGCCTGCTGCGCCGCCAGAGTGGGCACGCGCCTACACGGAACCGATGGGCGAGGCAGCGAGCAAGCTTGATCCCGTTGCAGCCGCTTATCTAATCAGCAGCCTCTACGCAGGGTTGCTCCCGTCCGATCTTCGCGCGGAATTAGGGATCTACTACACGCCTGCGCCACTCGCTGCACGACTGTTGGATCAGGCGACAGCCGCTGGTGTCAACTGGAGCTCATGTCGTGTCCTCGACCCTGCGTGTGGCGGCGGCGCCTTCTTGGCTCCGGTTGCGCAACGTATGGTCAAAGAGCTGTCGCACCTCGAAGCGGCAGAGCTGGTGAATCTCCTGTCTACGCGACTGCGCGGCTTCGAAGTTGATCCGTTCGCGGCGTGGATGTCGCAGGTTTTTCTGGAAGTCTCAGTCATGCCGGTGGTCCGTGCGGCACAGCGGCGACTTCCCCAGCTCGTCGACGTTCGGGATGCGCTTCGCACCGACAGGCGCGACGGCGGATACGATTTGGTCATCGGCAACCCTCCGTATGGGCGGGTCACCCTCCCTACACCGCTCCGACAACGATTCGCTCGTAGCCTCTATGGTCACGCCAATCTCTACGGTGTGTTCACGGACTTGGCGCTTCGGCTGGCGACGCCAGTCGGAGTCGTGGCGTACGTAACGCCGACGAGCTTTCTCGCAGGTGAATACTTCACTCGCCTTCGACAGCTCCTCGCCGCAGAAGCCCCGCCCGTAACCATCGATCTCATTGCTCAACGTCGAGGGGTCTTCGACGGCGTTCTGCAGGAAGCGCTCCTCGCCACGTACCGCCGTGGCTCTCAAGCGTCAAATGCATGCGTTCACTTCCTCGACGCCAGTGATGAGCACACCATCTCAGTCTCTCCGGTCGGCGACTTCAGCCTTCCGGCCGAATCGGGACAGCCGTGGATCATTCCGCGAACGCCGTCGCAAGCCCCGATGGTTCGCGTGCTGCGTCGGCTACCTCACCGTTTAGCGGACTGGGGATATTCAATCAGCACTGGCCCTCTCGTCTGGAATCGCCACAAAGAACAACTATTCCGAGACTCCGTCTCCGGCAGCTATCCGGTCATCTGGGCAGAAGCAGTGTCGCGCGACGGGCACTTCAGTTTCAAACCCACGAAGAAGAACCACAAACCCTTCTTTCGGCCCTCGCCAGGCGATCAGTGGCTGGTGGTTCGGCGCCCATGCGTTCTCGTACAGCGCACGACGGCCAAGGAGCAGCATCGTCGTTTGATTGCCGCATTGCTGCCGCTACGGTTCTTGAGGCAACACACCGCGGTGACCGTCGAGAACCATCTCAATATGGTCTACCCGACAAGTGCTCGGCCCATCGTGCCGCAACAGGTCGTCGCGTCGTTTTTGAATAGTACGGCAGCCGACGATGCATTTCGCTGCATCAGCGGCAGCGTCGCAGTGTCTGCTTATGAGCTGGAGGCACTTCCAGTTCCGCCGCCACAGGAGGTCGCTAAAATCGCGGCTCTGCTCGAGAGTGGGGCTGATGCACGTTCCATCGATATGCTCTGGTCACATCTGTACTCTCGGTCGTCGTAGTGTCCTCACCAGACCTACTCGCACTCCTGTCGTACGAGGAAATCCAGAAGCGTTTGCGACACATCTTCCCCGAGGGCACGCCCCATCGAGGTTATTGCACGCGTGACACCGCGGCCTCCACCGTCTTTGCAATGCTGTACGTGGGAGCAATCGTCGGAGCGGATAGATATCTAGCTCCGAAGCATGTGTATCTGATGACGGACAGGCAAGCGGCGAGGGTCTCCGTCGAGGCTCGACTGCGCTATGCGAGAGCCGCGCTGTCTGCCGGATTCCGAGCTCCGGGAAAACGTTGGTACGCAGACACGAGCCGTGAGCCGATACGCGACGAGACTCTGCGTGTCGGTCTGATCGGCGCGGGAGCTGCAATGAATCGCCCTGATCTACCAACCACATCGCCCGCTCCGCGGTACGCGCTTACAAAGGAGTTTGCGAAGCTCTTTGATCCGACATTGAAAGGGGAAGCCCTAGCCACCGCGATCAGAGATTGGCAAGAGCGGACTCTATCGCCTGCTGCGCGGGCCCGGATACGAATGATAGCCGCAGGCGTAGCAGCGTCGGCGGAAGGCGTTCTCGTGACGTTTCCAAATCGCGAAACGCACAGGATGGCGGCTGGCCTTAGCTCCCTGATAGCGAAGGCCGTCATCGAAGAGTTCGCACCACGGTTTCTCGAACGCGCGGGCGTCCTGTGGCTGAGCGAAAGTGGCAAGAAGGTCATCGCGACGCAAGACGAGCTCGCTCGGGAACTTGGACTGCGCATCGAACAGGATCGGAATCTGCCGGACGTAATTCTCGTCGATCTTGGACAGCAGGAACCTCTTTTTGTATTCGTAGAGATCGTTGCTACCGATGGAGCGATTAATCCGGCACGACAAGCAGCGCTACGAAAGATAATTACTGACGCAGGCTACCGGCCGGAACAGGCGGTCTTCCTTACGGCCTACCAGGATCGATCTTCTACCGGGTTCAGGAGAACGGTCACTGAATTAGCGTGGCAGTCGTTTGCATGGTTCGCCTCAGAACCAGACAAGGTCGCCATTTTTCGCGATGATTCGTCAAATCCTCAAAAATTGCGGGCACTATTGCCGTAGCCACCGTGGGCAGTCACCAATACCCGTTACGGTAATGAGCGTAAGGCCAGACCTGCCACACGCTCGCCGGCGGCGAGCCGCTGCGCGGGTGTCGTCGCGAGGGCGCGCGCGGCCTGGCGCGCGTGGCCGACGCTCTCCACCAGCGCCGCGTACTCGGCGCCGACCACGGGCTCGAGCCGCCGCCGGATCTCGCGGGCGAGCGCGGGCGCGCGGCCGCCCGTGGAGACGGCGATCTGCAGCTCGCCGCGGCGGAGGACCGAGCCGTAGATGAAGTCGCAGCGGGCGGGGCGGTCCACCGCGTTGACGAGCGCGCCGTGGCGACGCGCCGCCTCGGCGACGGCGTCGTCGACGGCGGCGACGCCGGTGGCGGAGATCACCAGCACGCAGCCGCGAGCGTCGACCTTGCGAAACGCGCGCGCGCGATGCTCGATGCGGCCGGCGGCAACGAGGCGAGCGAGAGCCGGGACCAGGGCCGGGCTCACGACGCTGACGCGCGCGCCGCACTCGAGCAGACCGTGCACCTTGCGCTCGGCGATCGCGCCGCCGCCGACGACCAGACAGCGCCGGCCGCGCAGATCGAGGAACGCGGGAAAATAGTCCGGCATCGCTCAGGCCTGCGCCGCGGTGAGGTGACGGACGGCGAGCGGGACCGACGCGGCGTCGAGCGTCGGCCCGACGAGCAGCAGCGCCGGCGGGCCGACGCAGGCCTCGCGACAGCGCGCGGCGATGTCGCCGAGCCGGCCCGCGACGACGCGCTCGTCCGGCGTGCCGGAACGCTCGACCACCAGCGCGGGCTCGCGCTCGTCGCGGCCCATGGCCGTGAGCGCGGTCGTGATCGACTCGAGCCCCTGCATCGGCATGTAGAAGACCAGGGTCGCTTCCGCGCGCGCCAGCAGCTCCCAGTCGAGCGCCGCCACGCCGCGCCCGGCGTGGTCGCTGCCGGTTGCGAGCACGAGCATCGAGGCGTGGCCGCGCGCGGTGAGCGAGATACCGGCGCGCGCGGCCGCCGCGGTGGCCGCGGTGACGCCGGGCACGACCTCGAACTCGACGCCGGCCGCGCGGACGGCGTCGATCTCCTCGGCGAGCCGGCCGAAGATCGCGGGGTCGCCGCCCTTGAGCCGGACCACGCGCCCGCGGCGCCGCGCGCGATCGACGAGGAGCCAGTTGATCTGCGACTGGCCCATGCAGTGGCGGCCGGGCGCCTTGCCGGCGTCGACGATCTCGGCGTCCGCCGGCGCCTCGGTCAGCAGCGAGGCGGGGATGAGGCGATCGTGGATCACGACGTCGGCCTCGCGCAGGCGGCGGAGCGCCTTCAGCGTGACGAGCTCCGGGTCGCCGGGGCCGGCGCCGACGAACGAGACGAAGGCGCGCCGCGTGCTCATGGGCTCCCCTCCTTTCGCTCGGCGCGGGGAAAGAAGCGCACGAGCCGCTCGAGCACCTGCGGCAGCTCGTCGCACGGCACATCTTCGAGGATGCGAATCCCCGCGCGCGCCTCGGCGCCGCCGCGCCCGCCGACGAACACGTGCACGCCGTCCACGATTTTGCCGTTGACCTTCACCTTGCAGCCCTGCAGCCCGATGTCTGCCGTGTGGTGATTGCCGCACGACGCCGGGCAGCCCGACCAGCGGACCGCGATCGGCCGCGTGGAGCCGAAGCGCGCCTCGAAGTCCTTCGCGAGCGCCAGGGCCCGCGTCTTGGTGTCGATGAGCGCGAGGTTGCAGAAGTCGGTGCCGGTGCACGCGACGAGGCCACGCGCGACCTCGGAAGGGTTGTAGGGCAGCGCCTTCAGCAGCGGCTCCTGCGTGAGGTCGCCCAGCCCGGCGTCGGGCACGTGCGGCAGCAGCACGTTCTGCAGCGGCGTGAAGCGCAGCTCGCCGCGGCCGTACTGCTCGGCCAGCCGCGCCAGCTCGACGAGCTGCTCGCCCGTCAGCCGCCCGACCGGAGTCTTGAGGCCGACGTAGTTCAGGCCGGCCTGCTTCTGACGGAAGATGCCGACGTGATCGGTGTGCGTGGCCAGTCGCGCGTCGGCGCCGGCGGGCGGCAGCGCGCGGGCCAATCGCTTCTCCAGCTCCGCGCGCATGCGGGCGGCGCCCCACGCCTCCAGCAGGAATGCCAGGCGCGCCTTGCTGCGCGACTCGCGCGGGCCGTGGTCGCGGAAGATCAGCGCGATCGCCGCGCACACGTCCGCCGCCTCGTCCGGTCGCACGAAGGCGTCGAGCGGCGTGGCGAAGACGGGCCCGCCCGAGCCCTGCTTGCCGCCGACGGCGAGGTTGAAGCCGGGCTCGTCGCCCGCCACCGCCGGCGTGAGCGAGATGTCCTGCGTCTCGCCGCCCGTGCAGTGCTCCAGGCAGCCGGTGATGGTGACGTTGAACTTGCGCGGCAGGTTCGTGAACTCCTTGTTGCCGAGGAAGATCTTCTGGAAGGCGGTGGCGATCGGCGCGGTGTCGATCAGCTCACGGGGCGTGAGGCCCGTGGCCGGGCAGCCGATGATGCCGCGGATGTTGTCCATCCCCGTCTGGAGGCTGGTGAGGCCCGCCGCCTGCAGCCGCGCGATCACCTCCGGCACCTGCTCGAGCGTCACCCAGCGCAGCTGGAGCTGCTGGCGCGTGGTGACGTCGGCGATCGGGCGGCCCGACGCGCGACCGGCTTGCTGCGTGATCTCGCCGAGCAGCCGCGCCTGCGCCGCGCTCACGATGCCGTTGGGCATGCGCACGCGCATCATGAAATGTCCCGGCGTCGGCCGGCGATGGAAGACGCCCACCCATTTGAGCCGCTCCTTGTCGTCGTCGCCGAGCGTCTTCCAGCCCTCGCGCGCGAAGCGTACGAGATCCTCCTGCACGTCGAGGCCGTCCTTCTCCGCCTTCATCGCCTCGATGCGGTTCACGGTGATGCCTCCGCCACGCGCCGCAGCCGCACCGCGCACGCCTTCAGCTCGGGCTGGCGCGACAGGGGGTCGCGCGCGCTCAGCGTGAGGTTGTTGGCGCTTTTGTAGAAGCCGAGGCGGCGCCCCCAGTGAAACGGCGCGAAGCAGACGCCCTCGCGGATGGCCGAGGTCACGCGGCACTGGGCGATCAGCTTGCCGCGGCGCGAGGCGACCTCCACGAAGTCCCCGTCCTGGATCCCCGCGCGCTGAGCGTCGGCGGCGTTGATCTCGACGATCGGCTCGGGCGTGCGCGCGCGCAGCGCGGGGGCCTGCCCTGTCCGCGTCAGCGTATGCCAGTGATCGCGCACGCGGCCCGTCGTGAGGATCAGTGGAAACGCGCGGTCGGGCGGCTCGGCGGGCTCGGCGTGGGCGACGGGCACGAAGCGCGCGCGGCCGTCGGCCGTCGGAAAGACGCCGTCGGCGTAGAGCCGCGCGGTGCCGGGATGCTCGGGCGTGGGAACGGGCCACTGCACGGGGCGCGCGCGTAGCCGCCCATGGCTCGACCCCGAGTAGTCGCACGGCCGCCCGGCGGTCAGGGCGGCGAACTCGTCGAAGATCTCCGCCGCGCTCTCGTACGCGAACGAGGCCTTGAAGCCCAGCGCGGCCGCGACGCGCGTGAGGATCTCGGCGTCGGGCAGCGCCTCGCCCGGTGGCGGAAGGAGCCTCGGCAGGTACGTCAGCCGGCGCTCGGAGCTCGTCATGACGCCGTCCTTCTCGGGCCACTGGGCGGCGGGCAGCAGCACGTCGGCGAACCGCGTCGTCTCCGTCGGGTGATACGCATCCTGCACGATCACGAGGTCCGCCTGGCGCAGCGCGCGCTCGACGAGATCGGTGTCGGGCATCGACGCCGCCGGGTTCGTGCAGAGGATCCACACCGCGCGCACCTCGCCCGTGGTCAGGCCCTCGAAGATCTCGAGCGCCGAACGCCCGGGCTGGGGCTGGATCGTCCCCGGCTCCACTCCCCAGTGGCGTTCGACCACCGCGCGCGCGTCGGCGTCGCCGATCGCGCGATAGCCCGGTAGCAGATGCGAGAGCCCGCCCGTCTCGCGGCCGCCCATCGCGTTCGGCTGGCCGGTCAGCGAGAACGGTCCCGCGCCCGTGCGCCCGATCTGCCCCGTCGCCAGGTGCAGGTTGAGGATCGCGGCCGTCTTGTCGGTGCCGATGCGGCTCTGGTTCACGCCCATGCTCCACAGCGTCAGCGCCCGCCGCGCGCGGCCGAACCTGAGCGCCGCCGCAACGATCGACTCCGCCGAGAGCCCCGTGAGGATGGCGGCCCGCTCCGGCGGGTAGGCGGCGATCTCGCGCTCGACGGCACCCCAGCCGGTCGTGTGCGCGGCGACGAAGTCCCGATCGAGCAGGGACTCGCGCGCGAGCACGTGCAGCATCCCGTTGAGCAGCGCGACGTCCGAGCCGGGCCGCAGCGCCAGGTGCAGGTCCGCGACGTCCGCGGTCTCGGTCCAGCGCGGATCGGCGACGATGACGCCGACGTCATCCGGCGCGGCGGCCTTCCGGCGGCGCAGGCGCTTGAAGAGCACGGGGTGACAGTCGGCGGTGTTGGTGCCGACGAGCAGGAAGCAGTCGGCGGCGTCGAGGTCCTCGTAGGAGCACGGCGGGCCGTCGGCGCCGAGAGACCGCGTGTAGCCGACGGCGGCGGAGGCCATGCAGAGGCGCGAGTTCGTGTCGAAGTTGTTCGTGCGCAGGAATCCCTTCGCGAGCTTGCTCGCGACGTAGTACTCCTCGGTGCTGAGCTGCCCGGAGGCGTAGAACGCGATCGCGTCGGGCCCGTGAGCGGCGGCGATCTCGCCCAGCCGGTCGGCCACGGCGCGAACGGCCAGCTCCCACGGCACGCGTGCCAGCGCGCCGTCGCGGCGCGAGCGCAGGTGCGGGTACAGCAGCCGGTCGTCGGTCCGCAGCGTCGGCGGCAGGTGCACCGCCTTGGCGCAGAGATCGCCGAGGCTCGACGGATGCGCGGGGTCGCCGCGCACGCGCGCAACGCGGCCCTCGCGCACCTCCACGAGCAGCCCGCAGCCCACGCCGCAGTACGGGCACAGCGTCGCCGTCTCAGGCATGGACGGGCTGCGCCTCGAGAAAGCCGAGCACCTGGTCGCGCAGCCAGAAATAATCCGGCCGCGACAGGATCTCCTCGCGCGCGCGCGGGCGCGGGAACTCGACCGGGAGGATCTGGCCGATCGTCGCCGCCGGTCCGCTCGTCATGAGCACGATGCGATCGGCCAGGAGCAGCGCCTCGTCCACGTCGTGCGTGACCATGATGACCGTGCGCCGCGTGCGCTCCCAGAGCGCCATCAATTCGTCCTGCAGCTCCATGCGCGTGAGGGCGTCGAGCAGCGAGAACGGCTCGTCGAGCAGCAGGAGCCGCGGCTCCAGCGAGAACGCCCGCGCGATGCCCACGCGCTGCTGCATGCCGGCGGACAATTCCCGCGGCAGACGATCGCCGAGGCCGCCGAGGCCCACCGCCTCGAGATAGGCCTCGGCGTCGCCGGCGCCGGGGGCACGGCGCACCTGGTCGAGCGCCAGCCGCACGTTGGCGCGCACCGACATCCACGGCAGCAGCGTGGCCGACTGGAAGACGACGCCGCGGTCGGTGCCGGGGCCGTCGATCTCGCGCCCGCCGATCACGACGCCGCCGGTGGTCGCCTGGTTCAGCCCCATGAGGATCGAGAGCACCGTGGACTTGCCGCAGCCCGAGTGGCCGAGCACGCAGACGAACTCGCCCTCGTCGACGTAGAGGCTGAAGTCGCGCACGATCTCCGCCGGGCCGGCCGGCGTCGCGTACGTCTTGCCGAGGGCGGCGATCTCCACGAACGCCCTCACGGCCGCCTCGACCAGGCCACCTGCGGCTCGAGCCGAGCTGGCGCCGTCGCTACAAATGGCCGCACGTCAGGCCACCCGCCGGCACGCGCGCAGGAATTCGACAATGCCCTGGCGCACCTTCTGATAGGCCGGCGCCAGGCTCATGTGCCGGCGCTCGCGCGGGCGCGGCAGGCCGACCTCGATCGGCGGACCGAGCACGGCGCCCGGCCCCGGCGTCATCGGATAGATGCGATCGGCGAGCAGGATCGCCTCGTCGACGTCATTGGTGACGAGCACGACGGTCGTGCGCCGCGCGTTCCAGATGGCGAGCAGCTCGTCCTGGAGCCGTGCGCGGGTGAGCGCGTCGAGCGCGCTGAACGGCTCGTCCATCAACAAGATCTTCGGCCGCATGGCCAGGCCGCGAGCGACGGCCACGCGCTGGCGCATGCCCCCCGACAGCTCCCGCGGGCGTTTGTCCGTGGCGGGCGCGAGCCCGACGAGCGCGACGAACTCGTCGGTCCGCCGGCGTCGCTCGGCAGCGGAGAGCGCGCCGTCCACCGCGTCCACCGCGAGCGCGACGTTCTCGCGGACGGTCATCCACGGCAGCAGCGAGTACTGCTGGAAGACGATGCCGCGCTCGTGGCCGGGCTCCGTCACCGGCGCGCCGTCGAGCACGATCTCGCCGGCATCGGCGGCGAGCAGACCGGCCATCAGCGAGATCAGCGTGGTCTTGCCCGAGCCCGAGTAGCCGACGATGGCGACGAACTCGCCTTCCTCGAGCGACAGGCTCGCACCGCCCAGCACGTGCGTCACCCCGCGCGGCGTGACGAACGACTTCTCGACCGCGCGCACGTCGAGGTACGGCATCACGCCGCCTTCAGGCGCGCCTCGAGCAGCCCCATCAGGCGGTCGAGCAGGAAGCCGATGGCGCCGATGGTGATGACGCTCAGGATGATGTGCGAGTAGACGAGGCTGTTGTACTCCTGCCACAGGAAGCCGCCGACGCCGGGCGTGCCCGTCAGCATCTCGGCGGCGACGATCACGAGCCACGCCAGGCCGAGCGACAGGCGATAGCCCGTGAACACGTATGGCAGCGAGGCGGGCACGATGATCTTCGTCAGCATACGGAAGCGCGAGAGCCTGAGCACGCGGCCGACGTTCAGATAGTCCTGGCTGATCGAGCGCACGCCGACCGCGGTGTTGATGACGGTCGGCCACATCGCGCAGAGCGCGATCGTGAAGACGGCGGCGGGCTCGGACTGGCGGAAGATCACGAGCCCGAGCGGCAGCCACGCCAGCGGCGAGATCGGACGCAGGAACTGGATGATCGGGTCGAACGTCTCGTAGAACTTCCGCGAGAGCCCGAGCATGAACCCGACCGGCGTGCCGAGCAGGAGCGCGAGGAGGTAGCCCTTGCCCACCCGCACGAGCGAATAGAAGGCCAGGCGCCCGATCCCCTGGTTCATCTCGCCGTCCTTGAAGAACGGCTCGAGCACGTAGCGGCGCGACTCGGTCCACGTTCTCGCGGGCGACGGCAGGTCCGTGGCCACGGTCTGGCTGAGCGCCGTCCACACCATCAGCACGAGGCCCAGGCCGAGCAACGGCAGCACGAAGCGCGACAGGGTCGGACGCGTCACGATGCGGCCATCGTGTGGACGGCGAAGCCCTTCGCGTACTCCTCGGGCTTGGCGGGATCGAAGGCCACACCGTCGAAGAGCGTCTCCTTCTTCATGTCCTCGCGCGGGGTCTCCACGCCCATCTCCCTGGCCACCTCGCGGAAGATGTCCGGCCGGTGCACCCGATCGACGAGGCCCTTGTAGTCCGGCGCCTCCTTCACCATCCCCCAGCGCCGGAACTGGGTGAGCCACCACACGCCGTGCGACTTCAGCGGAAAGTTCGTCTGGCGGTCGAAGAAGGTCATGTAGTACTTGTCTTTCTCCTTGCGCCCGTCGCCGTAGTCGTAGTCGCCGAGCATGCGGCCGAGGATGATCTCCTTCGCGGCGTTGACGTACTGCGGCTGGCCGACGACCTCCGCCATCTTCGGGCGGTTCTCGAGCTTGTCGTTCCACTGGCTGGCCTCGAGCACCGCGCGCATCACCGCCTTCACGGTTTTGGGATTTTTCGTCGAGAACTCCTCGGAGAACGCCAGCACCTTCTCGGGGTGGTCCTTCCAGATCTGCTGCGTGGTGATGGCGGTGAAGCCGATGCCGTCGGCAATGGCCCGCGCGCCCCACGGCTCGCCGACACAGTAGCCGTCCATCTTGCCGACCTTCATGTTGGCGACCATCTGCGCCGGCGGGATCGTGATGAGCGTGACGTCCCGGTCCGGGTTGATGCCACCCGCGGCGAGCCAGTAGCGTGTCCACATCGCGTGAGTGCCCGGCGGGTACGTCATCGCGAAGGTCATCGGGCTGCCCTTGGCCTTCGCCTCGAGCGCGAGCGGCTTGAGCTGCTGCGGCGTCTTCACGCCCTTGTCGAGCAGCGCCTTCGTCAGCGTAATGGCCTGCCCGTTTCGGTTCAAGTACATCGGGATGATCATCGGCTTCACCGGCGAGCCCTGCAGTCCCATGGTCGCCGCGTAGGGGATGCCGAGCAGCATGTGCGTCGCCTGGTTCTCGCCGAGCGTGAGGCGGTCGCGGATGACGGCCCACGACGCCTCCTTCGAGATCGTCGACTCGATGCCGTGCTTCCGGAACAGCCCGAGCTCGTGGGCCATCACGATCGACGAGCAGTCGGTGAGCGCGATGATGCCGACGCGGACCTTCGGCGTCTCCGGCGCATCCGACGCATACGCCGTCCCGCGCCAGCCGAGCGGCACGCCGGCCAGCAGCCCGGCGGCGGCGGTGGTCTTCACGAAGTTCCGACGAGTCAACTCCACGCGTCCTCCTTCATCATGGGGGCCCCGACATGGCCCCCATACCCCCAGCGTTCGTCGCGCCCCGGCAAAGCCGTGGCGCTCCTCGATGACGGCCGCGCGTGCTCCTTCATGGGGGCCCCGACATGGCCCCCATACCCCCAGCGGTTCATCGCAGGCTCGCCTCGGCCGTCGAACGGCCTGCGGCTTCGCACTCCCGCGCGCCCCGGCAAAGCCGTGGCGCTCCTCGATGACGGCCCCAAAAATAAAAATGGCGCCGTGCCTGCGAACGCGGCAACGGCGCCGTGAGCGTCCGTCCGCGCCGTCATCGGCGCGAACTCGTGGAGGGAAGAGTGCAGCGGACGTGCCACGCGCGCGGGCATTTCACGCGCGTCGTAGCCGCGCGGACTTACGCGCTCATTGCTCGCGTTCCGCGCATGCCCACGCTGCTGGATTTCGTCGCATCGTCACGCGCGCTGCTACTTCGCGTGGCAAGTGCGCTGATCGAGGAGCGCCACGGGTCCCCCGGGGCGCTCCGAGCGTTTGGGGGTTTGGGGGCCATCTCGGGGCCCCCATGATTACCTGGTCACTGCACAGGACACGCGCATGCGATTGCGCGCGATCCAGGCATAGACCACGCGGCCGAGCGGACGCACGCCCGGCAGCGCGAACAGCGACGCCAGCCAGCGCCAGCGCGGGATGCGGCGCAGCAGCTCGGGCATGGCGTCGGCGCCGGCGAGCACGCGGCCGTCGGGGAGGACGAGCTGCATGGCGGTCATGCACTGCGCGTCGGTGACGTGGGGGAAGCGCTGCCGGCGCGGCGCCGAGCGGCACGGCAGGATCTCGAGCGTGCCCGCCTCCATCGCGCGGCGCATGATCCACAGCGCGCTGGCGCGGCACATCGCGCACTCGCCGTCGTAGATGAGCGTCGCGACCGGGCTCGCGGCGGCGGCTACCGGCCCCACCGTTTCGCCAGCGAGCGGTAGTAGAGCCAGAAGCCGAGGGAGACCAGCGGCGAGACGATCGCCTGCGCGAGCGCGGCCCGGGAGCCCGTGCGGACCCAGGCGCGCCCCTCGATGAGAGCGTAGAGCAGGAAGAAGGCAATGCCCGCGACGATGAGGATCCGATGGGCCGTGATCAGGCGCATCGCGGGCCCCTGCCTCAGACGCCCAGCACTGACTTCACCGCGTCGCGCGTGACCGACAAGAGGCGATCGACCTCGGCCTCAGTGATCACCAGCGCCGGCGCGAAGAAGATGGTGTCGCCCGTCGCCGGGTGCGGGCCGCTCGTGGGCCGCACGCGCGTCATGACGCCGCGCTTGGTCATCTCCTGCTGGATGCGCGGCCCGATCTTCTTGTCGACGGTGAAGCTGCGCTTGGCGGCCTTGTCCTCGACCAGCTCGACGGCGGCGAGCAGCCCCTTGCCGCCGCGGATGTCGCCGGCGTTGGGATGGTCCTTGAACGCCTGCTGCAGCCCCGTGTACAGCCGCGTGCCCATCTTGGCCGCGCTCTCCCAGAGCCGCTCGCGCTCCATGATCTCGATGTTCTTCAGCCCGACCGCGCAGCACGTCGGGTGGCCGGAGTAGGTGTACGCGTGCATCCAGCGGTCCTCGGGCTTGACCGAGTCCATCGTGTCCTTGATCTCGCGGCTCACCATGATGCCGCCCAGCGGCAGATAGCCGGAGGTCACGCCCTTGGCGAACGACATGATGTCGGGCTTGACGTTCCAGTGCGAGAGCGCGAACCAGCGCCCGGTGCGGCAGAAGCCCGTGATCACCTCGTCGGAGATGAAGAGCACCTCGCGCTTCGTGCACACCTCGCGCACGAGCCGGAAGTAGTCGTCGTCGGGATAGAGGACGCCGCCGCCGCCATGGATCGGCTCGGCGATGAAGGCGGCCACCGTGTCCTGGCCCTCGCGCGAGATCGCCTCGTCGAGCAGGCGCGCCGCCGTCTGCCCCGCCGTCTCGCCGGGCTTGGAATCTTGCTGACGGTACGGATAGCAGGTCGGGATGTGCACGAAGCCGGGCACGCGCGGCTCGAACATCTTCCAGTAGGCGGGCATGCCCGTCGCGCTCATCGCCTGCTGGGTCACGCCGTGGTAGGCGTTCTGGCGCGCGATGACCTTGAACTTGTCGGGCTTGCCCTTGGCCTTCCAGTAGAAGCGCGCGGTCTTGAACGCCGACTCGTTGGACTCCGCCCCGCCACAGGTGAAGAAGACGGCCTGCATGTTGTCGTACGCGAGCCCCACGAGCTTCTCGGCGAGCTGCACCGCCGGCAGGTTGGACGAGCCGGCGTACGCGGAGAAGTAGGCCAGATCCTTCATCTGCGCGGCCGCCGCCTCGGCCAGCTCGGCGCGGCCGTGGCCGACGTTGACGTTCCAGAGGCCGGCGAGCCCGTCGATGTAGCGCTCTCCGCCCAGCGTCTCGATCGTCGCGCCCTTGCCGCGCACGTAGATCATCGGCTCGGCGTGATCGATCGGATGGTGCAGCGGGTGGATCAGGTGCTCCTGGTCGGCCTTGATGATGTCGGCGGCAGTCGCTGCCATTCAAATCCTCCGGTAGTCGCCGTGAGGGACCGGCACCGCACGCTCGCGCGGGCCGCGGTAACAATAGACCCACGCCCGCGCGCGCCGGCCGCCCGCGAGCGTAACGGTCCTGATCGAACGGACGAAATTGTACCCCTCCTCCCGATCGAGTACCGGGAGAAGTTCGGGGTCGTCCAGACGGTAGAGCTCGCCCTTCACCCGGCCGGCGCCGGCGACCAGCCCGGGATAGCGGCCGAGGTTCAGGAGCCGGCCGGCGACGCTGCCCCTGCCCAGGAACGTCGCGCCGCGCGCGAGCGCGGCATGCAGGCCGTGGCCGCGCATGAGGGTGCCGTAGGCGAAGAGGTGCTTACTGGTCGCCGGCAGGGTCGGTGGCGCCGCGCAGAACCGCCTCGAGGAACTGCGGCTCCGGGTAGGCGCCGAGCAGCTCCACGCGGTCGTTGATCACGATCTTCGGCACGCC
>Ga0137403_10000572_pt1 | contig 47673 bp, 41 predicted proteins | sample CZOMad2_1_16fung_FD_122057 | JGI IMG/M metagenome (GOLD analysis project Ga0137403, IMG submission 122057) | Vadose zone soil fungal communities from Angelo Coast Range Reserve, California, USA - CZOMad2_1_16fungal (Hybrid Assembly) | ecosystem: Environmental > Terrestrial > Soil > Vadose zone... | reverse complement strand
TTCCGCAACCTGTTGCCGCCCGGGCAGTTTCCGTATCCGTTCTGGCACGAAGAGGCGAAGTGGGGTGTTTATCAGGCCGCCAATTCGGTTCTGCTCTGGGTCAATCCAAAGACCGCGAAGATCGTCATCGGGCAATTCACCGAGCGGGGCAGCGACAGCCCTGTTGTCTCCACGCAGCCGATATGGCCCGAGTTCGACGGCAACTGGATGTGGATGGACAAGGAGGGACGCATCCAGCCGCGCGTGACGCTCTTCGACGGCTTGTTCCGGCAAGACAATCCATATCTGCTAAAGCTCGACTTCACATACAGGACGCTGGCGCTGCGGATGCGCGACGCGCAATGCGATAACTGTCACGTGCCGAACAACCCCTGGAAGATGCGCCGGCTAGTGCTGATGCACACACCGGCCCACGCGGCGGGCGAGATCTCCCGGCTAATGACGGCGGTGCGTGAGGACAGGATGCCGCTCGACGATAGCGGCATCGAACAGCCGCTCGAGCCCGCGCTCAAACGTGCGCTGCTCGAAAGCGGCGGAGCCTTCGAGGAGTTGGTGAAGGCTGCAAAAGATTGGGAAGCGGCACACCGGGATTGAATGCCGAGGCATTGCGATGTCTCTTGTTGGGCACAAGAACTTCTCAGTAGCAGGGGTGTCGACGACGATCCTGTCCGAGATAGGTCGCCGAGCCCTGGGCACAAAAATTGGTCGATGGGCCGTCATAATACGCGAAGGCACCGGGAACGACGCCTGGTCCATAATTGTGCTGGTAGCTGATGGCGTAGGGCAGCGCGTGGACGTGCAGGTGTCGACGCGCTTGCGCCTGGCTCGGGATCGCGGCCAGTGCCGACAGAGTGGCCGCGGCCAAGGTGAGCTTCAGTGGGGTCATCGGAGCCTCCGCAGGAGGCGAACATTTTAGGCCAGTTGTGGTTCCCAATCAGCGGGAAAATCGCCTGAAAAATGCGATATATTTGCCAGAGGCGAGGGAGTTTTGGTTCGCTCTGCATGCTTAACGAAATTCGAACACAGTCCCGCCAGAGTTGCGCCGTCTGGTCGCATTAGGACCGATTTGTTGTCGTGACAGGCTTCCGGTTACCGACCGCCCATGCGCATCACGCTCCTGTCTCTGCTGTTCCTCTCGTGGCTGGCCGCGGCGCCGGCCCGCGCCGACCTGCATATCACCCGGGACCACGGCGGGTATGTCGAGGAATATAAGACGAAATACGCGCGCATCCGCGATCGCAAGGAGCGGGTCATCATCGACGGCATCTGCAATTCGGCCTGCACGCTGGTGTTCGGAATCGTGCCGATGAACAAGATATGCGTGACGCCGCGCGCCAGCCTCGGTTTCCACCAGGCTTATTACGACAAGGCGTTCACCTTTGGCATCAAGGTCACCAGCTCCAATGGCACCTCGGATCTGATGTCCTATTATCCCGACACGGTGAAGGACTGGATCCGCCGCAACGGCGGACTCACCACCGAGATGAAGAAGATCAAGAACGGCGACGAACTCTGGAAGATCGTCGATCCCTGTCCGGAAGAGTGGTGATCCACTGACATCAGCGCCCGGCTTGACCGGGCGACCTTGATCATCTCCGGCAATCAAGCCAGCTCGATCGTTCCTGACATCATGGGCACGCAGCGGCCGCCGATATAGGTCGCGGTCACGGTGCCGTTCTTCTTTTCCGCCTCCGCTTGCAGAAGGCTCGGCCGTCCCATCTCGACACCTTGCGCGATGCTTTTTGAAATCCGCAGGTCCGCTTCCGGCCGCAGTTTTGCGAGGAGTCCGACCAGGGCGACATTGGCGCTGCCGGTCGCAGGGTCTTCGGGAATTCCGTGGTGTGGCGCGAACATGCGCGCCCTGATGTCAAGGCCGCTTTCCGCAACTTGCGTGTAGATCAAAATGCTCGTCGCCGGTTGCTGGGCGACCTCACGCATGAAGACGTCGGAACGCGCAATCGCCGCCGCCAGCCTGGTGCGATCCTTTAGTTCAGCCAGGATAAAAGGTACGCCGCAGGAAGCGATGCGGGGAGGGTGATTCTTGGTCTCCAAGTCGTCGACCGACAGCGAGCAGGCCGAGGCGATCAACTCCGCCGGAATTTCCGGGCCAAGTGTTAGTAATTGCGGGGAGGCCAGCCGTGCGCCCGTCACCACAGCACCCTCCTTCAGGAGCGAGATCGGGACAAGGCCTGCCTTTTCCTCGAAGAGAACGCGGTCGCTGCCGACGGCGCGGCCATAGCTCGTCCCCGCACGGGCAAGCGCGAAGGCGGTGCCCACATTGGGATGGCCGGCAAACGGCATTTCATAGCGCGGTGTAAAGATTCTCACCTCGGCGGTATGCGCGGGGTCCTTCGGCGGCAGCACGAAGGTTGTTTCCGCCAGATTGAATTCGGCGGCGATGGCCTGCATCTGCCCGTCCGACAACCCTTGGGCATTGAGGACGACGCCAAGCGGGTTGCCGGCGAATTGCGTTCCGGTGAAGACATCGACAGTGACGAAGTTCAGCTTCATGAGAGGTCCGATCGTTTTCTCGGTGTGGGTCGCCTAGAACGTCACCACGCTGCGAATGGATTCGCCACGCTTCATCAGTTCGAATGCATGATTGATTTCGGCCAGCGGCATCACATGGGTGATCATTGGATCGATCTGGATCTTGCCCTGCATGTACCAGTCGACGATTTTCGGCACGTCGGTGCGGCCCCGCGCCCCGCCGAACGCGGTGCCCTTCCACACCCGGCCGGTCACGAGCTGAAACGGCCGCGTCGAAATTTCGCCACCGGCTGGCGCTACGCCGATGACGATCGACTGACCCCAGCCGCGGTGACAGGATTCCAGCGCTTGCCGCATCACCGTGACATTACCGGTGCAGTCGAACGTATAATCGGCGCCGCCGATCTGGTCCGCGCCTGATTTCGTCATGTCGACAAGGTGCGGGACCAGGTCTTTGCCGAGGTCCTTGGGGTTGACGAAGTGGGTCATGCCGAAGCGTTCGCCCCACGCCTTGCGGTCGTTGTTGATGTCGACCCCGATGATCATGTCGGCGCCTGCGAGCCGCAGGCCCTGCAGCACATTGAGCCCGATGCCGCCGAGGCCAAAGACGATCGCCTTGGCGCCCTGTTCGACTTTCGCGGTGTTGATGACGGCACCGACACCGGTGGTGACGCCGCAGCCGATGTAGCAGACCTTGTCGAACGGCGCGTCCTTGCGGATTTTTGCCACCGCGATTTCCGGCAGCACGGTGTAATTGGCGAACGTCGAGGTGCCCATATAGTGATGAACCGGCTTGCCGCTCATGGAGAAGCGCGAGGTGCCGTCGGGCATCAGGCCCTGTCCCTGGGTGGCGCGGATCGCGGTGCAGAGATTGGTCTTGCGTGACAGGCAGGAGGGGCATTGCCGGCATTCCGGCGTGTACAGGGGGATGACATGGTCGCCCTTGCTGACGCTGGTCACGCCACGGCCGATATCGACCACGACGCCCGCGCCTTCGTGACCGAGGATGGCCGGGAATAATCCTTCGGGATCGGCGCCCGACAGCGTGAACTCATCGGTGTGACAGACGCCGGTGGCTTTGATTTCGACCAGCACCTCACCTTCGCGCGGCCCCTCAAGCTGTACAGTCGTAATCTGCAGCGGTTGACCTGCGGTGAGGGCGACAGCGGCGCGAACATCCATGGCGATTCCTCTTTCTCAATTTTCGTTATGCGATATGTGGCGGGCGGCCCAGTGCGTTTCACGATTGCCGGATAGCATATGTTCAGGCAATCAAGGCCGCAAATGAGCAGGGACTTCGAGAAATTGGCCGCGCGCGCGGCGCCGGCGATTTTTGTCGTGCTCTGGAGTACCGGCTTCATCGCCACCAAATACGTACTGCATAGTGCCGAGCCGCTGACCTATCTGACGATCCGCATGGCGGTCGTGGTGGCGATGATGGTGGTCATCGTCGCAGTCGCAAGGCCGCAATGGCCGGATCGCGCCGGCATCGCCCACAGCGTGGTCGCGGGGATTCTGGTGCATGGGTTTTACCTTGGCGGGACCGCGGTTGCGATCGCGCATTCGATTCCCGCAGGCCTCTCGGCGCTGATTCCGGGCCTGCAGCCGATCCTGACTTCGACGCTCGCCAATCGATGGCTTGGCGAACGCGTCACGGCCCTGCAATGGACCGGGCTGTTGTTGGGGCTCGCCGGCGTAATGCTGATCCTGCACAATCGTCCGATGAGCGGGGAGGCGGGCTGGGGCTGGCTTGCGTCAGGCGTGTCGCTCGTCAGCATCACTCTCGGCACGCTCTACCAGCGGCGCTATTGCAGCAGGATCGACTGGCGCGCCGGAAACCTCGTCCAATACGTCGCGGTGATGATTTTCTTCGCCGCCGGCGCCGGCCTGTTCGAGAATAATGAGGTGCACTGGACCCGCGAATTCGTGCTGTCGGTGGCCTGGCTTGCGATCGTACTGTCGATCGGATCGATCGGGCTGTTGTACTGGCTGATCCGCCGTTCGGCGGCGACCTCGGTGGCGAGCCTGTTTTACCTGGTACCGGCGGTCACCGCGCTGATGGCCTATGTGCTGTTCGGCGAGCGGCTCGATACGGTAGCCATCATCGGCATGATCGCCTGCGCCGCCGCGGTGTTTCTGGTCAACCGGCGCCTCTAACTCCGGCTGCGAAAGGTCTGAACGACACTACATCCTTAGCGTGCTTTTTGATTTATGCTATATTTAACGTAAGCTTTGAACGAGTATTTTCGGGAAGCGGAGATTTTTGATGAAAAAAATCGTTCGTGCGGCCCAAGCCAGGCGCATCAATCCGGTCAGGATTGCTTGCATCAACAAAGCGGAGACGGGCCTTGGCGTCCCGTTACCCCGGCTCACTGCCGCGCTGCAGAAATGCTACGACAAGTACTTTCTCCCGGTGTGGGGCTATCCGGTAAAACTCTACAACACCCGCAAGGCAAAACCCTCAGACTGGCAGTTCATCTATTTCGATAATGCCGATCAATCCGGAGCGCTCGGCTATCACGATCTGACCGAGAAGGGTCAGCCGATTTCGAAGATCTTCGTCAAGACCACGCTCGACGACCATCAACTGGTCAGCGTCACGGCATGCCATGAACTGTTCGAGATGGTGATCGATCCGATCGCGAATCTGTGGGCGCAGGCGACCAACCGAACCGAATACGCTTACGAAATGTGCGATCCGGTTGAAGAAGATACCTTCAAGGTCGATGGAATCGAGATGTCAAATTTCGTGCATCCGTCATGGTTTGAGCCGTTCAAACATCCGCCCGGCACCAAATTTGATCATCTTGGACGGCTCAAAAAGCCCTTCAGCATGACCAAGGGCGGTTACGTCATCATCAGGAGAAACGGCAGGGTGAAGGAGAAGTTCGGTTCGCCCGCCAAGGCAAAGCGCTTTGCAAAGGAAGACCGGCGCGGTCATCGCAGCGAATTTCGCAAATCTCGGGGGCTTCATATCAGGTTGAAGAAGGGGCAAAAACCTCGAACGGCATGAGCGACGGGCGTGTCGGGGAAGCACTGGTTTGATCGGCCAAACGATCAAATCTCATGGGCAGACCAACAAACGGCCTCCGGGCTTCGCCCAAACGCCCTTGCGCGCCCGACACAACTCCACCCCCGGATCACGGCCGAGGGCGTGCGCTGCCGGAAATGTCGCTAAAAATGCCGTTCAGCGCTTTGACTTCCTGGCCTTCTTTTTCTTCTTGCCGGCTTTCTTGGCTGATTTCTTTGCTGAGGATTTCTTTGAAGATTTCTTGGTGGCCTTTTTCGCCTTGGATTTCTTCGCCGCTTTCTTCTTCGGCATCACCTTTTTGACGGCCTTTTTGGCCTTCTTGACGACCGTTTTCACGGCTTCCTTTGTCGCGTCGGCGGCGCTGCCGATCGCGTCTGTCGTCTGTTCCAGAACCGGTTTCTCGTCGTCCATATCATCCCCCAGGGTTTATCGAAGCAACAACGATAGCGGGATTCGTAGAGCTGTCAAAGCGACGACGACGCGCACTCGGTTGGAGCGGCTGGCAGGTCGCCGGGGAAGCTTTGCGAGGCAACGCCGATCTCCTTCGGCGACCGCGGCCTGGGTCGGCGACTGCGCGCAATCTCATTCCAGAATGCCGCGCCGGCACTGGTCGATCGTCGCGAAACCAGACCAAGGAGGCGGGCGGACTGGCTGGCTATCCGGCGTTCAACTCAAAGGGGAAGGCGTCAGATCCGCGTGGGGTGATATTGCAACTCAAGCCCGCCTGATGCGTATTACGTCATGGACATGCGCAAAAAGCGCCGGAGGCGATCTTGAACCGGTATATCGTTCTCTATCTCTCGACGCTGATCGTGCTGATCCCGGTCGATTTCCTGTTTCTGGGGATGGCCGCCAAGGGCTTTTTCACAGCCGAGGTCGGCGACATGCTGGGCGAGATCAGGCTTGCGCCGGCAATACTCTTCTACCTGATTTATGTGGCAGGCATCCTGGTTTTCGTCAGCGCAACGATGGCGGCCACCTGGCAATCGACTCTGCTTTACGGCGCGCTGTTCGGATTTTTTTGCTACGCGACCTTCGAGCTCACCTCGCTGTCGCTGCTCAGGCACTGGACCTGGCCGGTGGTCGTGGTCGACGTGACCTGGGGCTCTTTCGTCACCGCGCTGTCATCGACCGCGGGCCTGTTGATCGCCAACTGGGTCACACCAAGGATCTGAATGGCTCGGACGTCGCTCCGAACGAGACCTTCCCCGGATGCTGCGCAGCGGGCCGCTTCTTGCGGCGTGGTGCGCTGCTGATCCGGGGTCCATTGGACGTGGAGGCGAGGTTCCGGCTCAGCGGCGCACCGCCAAAGAGGCGCTGCACCGCGTCCGGGACACGTCACGCCGTTACTTCGGCTGGGGCACGATCCGAATATAGGGTTTTGGCGATTTCCAGCCCGCGGGATAGATGGTTTTTGCCTCGTCGTCGGAGACGGAGCCCGCAATGATCACGTCCTCGCCCTGTTTCCAGTCCGCGGGGGTTGCGACACGGTGCTTCGCGGTCATCTGCAGGGAATCGATGACGCGGAGGATTTCCTGGAAGTTCCGCCCCGTCGTCATCGGATAGACCAGCACCAGCTTTATCTTCTTGTCCGGTCCGATGATGAAGACGTTGCGGACCGTCTGGTTGTCGGCAGCCGTGCGCGCCGCGGCGTCGCCCGAGGTCGAGGCCGGCAGCATGTCGTAGAGCTTCGAGACCTTGAAATCGGTATCACCAATCATGGGATAGTTCGGCGCCGCGCCTTGTGTCTCCCGGATGTCCTCGGACCACTTCGCGTGCTTGTCGACGGGATCGACGCTGAGCCCCATCAGTTTGACGCCGCGCTTGTCGAATTCCGGCTTCAGCTTGGCCAGCGCGCCGAGTTCGGTCGTGCAGACCGGAGTGAAATCCTTCGGATGGGAAAACAACAGCGCCCAACTGTTGCCGATCCAATCATGGAATTTGATCTTGCCCTCGGTGGTTTCAGCCTCGAAATCCGGGGCCACAGCGCCAATCTGGAGTGCCATATCGCGACCTCATGCCATTCAAGTTACTGGTGAATTTTGGATTAAAGAATTCCGTCAGGTTCAGTATAGGAGCCGGATGACCTTAAGTGAACGTCTGTTAGCAAAAAGGCAGATTCTTCTCCCGTAGAGCGCGGTCCTAGCATCTTCTTTTGCCTTGCGCAGTGCGGCGAAAAGGCCACAGAGGGTCGGAAACCGGAATGCCCCGATGTTGCCGCTTGTGCGCCGCATACAAGCCGGACCAAGTTGCGACCGCTGAACCGTGATGGACGTCATAGCGACAAATCCGCGGCCATCTAAAATTGTCGAAAGCCAAGTTTCGAATCGTTAACTATTCGTTTACGCCTGCAGGCAAATGCTGGCCCAGAACAAGAAACTGAAAAGAGTAACTACTGATGTCTGCTCCCTTAGTGACCGCGGTCGAACCGACCGCGGCCCCCGAACCCTCTGACATTTCCTGCCGGAACACCGCTGCCCGTGCGCTGACCGTCGTACGCGATGGCGTGATCACCGGAGAAGGCCCCACCACCAAGGGCCGCGTTCATTTCTCCCGCGCGTTGGATGCCGATGACGCCGCCTGGTGCGCGCGTATCCTGACGGCGAGCGCGGTCGAACATCAGCCGGTCAGCCGGGCAGAAGCCGAGGCGCTGTTTGAGATCGACGACGCCGCGGCCGAGCGAAGCGACAATGGGCGTTTTGACGACCTGCTGACCAAGGCGGTGGTGCATCATGCGGCGTCCGCGTCCGGTCTGCCGGTGCCGTCGCGCACCGTCGCCCTGTCGCCGGAAACCGCCGTCGAAAGTTGGGCGCCTCGGCAAGCGGTCAAGGTCGACGCCGAAGTGCTGGAGTGGATCGCGAGCCAGATGCGCGGCAAACGCCGCGGTAACCGCACACTGATGGGCTTGGTGGCCACTGTCGTTGGGGCGCTGCCCTTCGGACAGTTGCCGAACGTATTCGACATCGGGATCTGAATTCGCCGCGCAACGGTGGATATCGCAACTAACCCTTTGTCAGGCTGCGGCATCAGGCCCGAACGGCAAAGTCATTTTCCGGCCGCCTTTTGTTTGCCGGGCGCGGCGTCGAGCCCGACGCTCCGGCCTGGAAATCCTGCTGCGTCGAAATAGCGCTGCGTTAGCACGCGCTGGTATTTCACGACCGTCTGCAGGCCGTTCGCCGCGGGCTTGGAAATGATGGTGCCGTCGAAGGCTTTGGGGATCACGCCGTTCGGCAAAGCCTCTGACATCACCCGGCCGATCAATCCGCCCGCGGCTGCCGGACGCAGATCCATCAATTGTGCGATGGTCATGCCGATGTCGGCATTGCTGACCGGCAACGGATCGACATAGCCGGCCTTGAAGTCCGGCCCGATCGCCACCATGAAATTCATGGTGTCACCGCGCCCGAAACTGCCATGCATGCCCTGGCCCTGACGCAGCACCGTATCGGCGACCTCGACCGAACAATTTGTGGGCTCGTCGCATCCCACCGCATAGGAACGGAAATTGACTGTGATCGACGGGGTGGGCGTCACGGCCTTGCCCTTGAGGTTGATCTGCGACATCGGCAGCGTGCCGGGGAAGCGCCCGAGCTTATCGTCGACGAACAATCCGCTGACATAGTCCTGTTCGAGCAGCGCCTTGATCGTGCGTTCCGTCAGCTTCTTGTCCTTCTTCGGCAGGTAGAGCAGATCCGATCCACCATTGGTGGCCACTACCAGATCGGGATTTGTGGGGTCCTGTCCCAAGAGACCGTTTCCGGCCTTGGGGTGAGCGTTATCGGGAACGCGTGCGTTTTTGTCGTTGGGATCGAACAGCGGCAGGTCCAGCGCTTTCGCAAGGTCGATCGCGAGAAAGCCCATCGGCAAGAAATCCTTGGGCGTGTCCGCGTAACTGGCTTTCGCCGCGGGGCTGGTTTTGCTCTCCTTCGAGATCGTCGAGAAGCCGTGGTCGGCCGCGATCATGACATTGGTGGTGGCGGCAAGCCCGAGATCGTCGAGCGCCTTGCGCAATTGCGCCAGATTGTTGTCGGCGTTCTTGATGCTGGCGAGCGACGTCGGGCCGTTGATGCCCGGCGTCAAGCTGTTGAGGCTGTCGCCGTGATTGTGCTGGGTGCCGTCGGGATCGCGCGACCAGAATACCAGCACGAACGGCTTGTTGCGGGCCTTGAACATCGGCAGCACGACCTTGCTGGCGATATCGGCGAAATAGGCCTGCTGCACGATATTTGCCACCAAGGTGCCGGGCGTCTTGGCATCGCCGGACTTGCCGTTGTCGCCGCGCGAGGGGGTCTCGAGCGGCAAACCGGCCTTGGTCAGCGCTGCCTTCAGTTCGTCCGAGAGGGGAACGCCGGTCTTGCCGCCGGTCGAATCGTCGATCACCACCGAATGAAGGCCGGGGCGATCGGCGCGGTCGGTATGATCGAAGATCAGCGTTGGCCCGACTTTGCCGATCGCCGCCGTGCTGAAGCCACGGGCGCGCGCCGCCTTCAAGATGGTTTCCTCGTTCAGATAATCGCCGCCGAAATGCTCATCGATGTCGCCCAGCACCGCATCGTTTTCGATGAAGGGAACGACGGTGTCGCCGGCGGGCGCCGAGGTATAGCCAGTGAAGATCGTGTTGCCGAAGGTCCCGGTATCGCCCAGATGGTGGCCGGTCGCCATGCCCGACGCATTGGCCATGGTGAACGTCGGAAATAGCGAATGCGGATTCTTGAAATTGACCCCCTTGTCGCGGACTTCGGCCATCGCCGGTGCGGTCTCCGGCGTGACCTTCAGCGCGCGCAATCCGTCTGGGATAAACAGGATAACGTTATGCGGCGTGCTGTTTTGCGCAAACGACGTGCCGGCGGACAGCAACATCAGGCCAGCGGACAGCATCACCAGCGAACGGCGCATTTGAATCTCCCAGCAAGAATCGAATTAGCGGCGTCTGTGCCGATGGTTCCGTCTAGGCTTACGATGTGACCTGATTCTAAAACGTCGGCAAAGCGATTCCGTCGATCGTCATTTTTTTCGCGATGAAGGTCATTCGATCACCTCGTCGGCGCCGATCAGAAGTGCCGGCGGCACCGTAATTCCGAGTGACCTGGCAGTTTTTTGATTGACCACGAGCTCATATTTGGACAATTGCAGCACTGGCAAGTCGGCAGGCTTTTCGCCTTTCAAAATGCGACCGGTATAAATGCCCGCTTGGCGATAGCCATCCTGAACGCTCGCGCCATAACTCATCAGACCGCCTGCCAGCGCCGTGGCGCGGGTTTCATATGCTGCCGGGACACCGTTTTTCGCAGCTAGGATTACGAGTTGTTCGCGTCGGCTATCCAGGAATGGACCCGGCCCGACCAGGAGTGCGTCTGCGCGGGCCTGACCTAACGCCGTAAAAGCCGCGTCGATGTCGGGTTCGTTGTTGGCCGGCAGAAACTGAACCGGCAGCTTGAGAGCGCGTGCTGCAGATTCGATATCTGCGCGGAAACGACCCGATGGCCCAAAGTCCGAGTTGATGAGTATGGCAATCAATCTTGCCTGCGGAACAAGATTAAGCAGAAGTTCAAGCCGTTTTGCTGCCAGTTCAAAAGAGAGGATCGATACGCCTGTAAGATTGCCCCCTGGCCGGTTGTAACTGGCAACAAAGCCAAGCCGAACAGGATCATCTCCGGACAAGAAAACGATTGGAATCGTAGTGGTTGCCGCTTTGGCTTGCTCGATCGTCGGGGCGTTGCCGAAGATCACGGCTACGCGACGGCTTACCAGGTCTGCCACGAGCGCCGGCAGGCGATCGTATCGATCCTCGGCCCAACGGTGCTCGATGATAACATTGCTGCCATCAACATATCCGGCCTCGACTAAACCCTGCTTGAACGCTGCTGCCATCAATCCGTAATTTTTGGCGGAAGCGCTATTTAAGAAACCGACCACGGGCACGGCAGACCGCGGCTGCGCTTGCGCGAGAAGCGGCCACGCTATGGCGCCACCAAATGCCGCAAAAAATGCCCGCCGCCTCATTCGATCACCTCGCAAACGTCGAATCCTATCCTAGCGCCGCGATAGCCGGCAAGGTATATTGAGCGTCATGGTTGTGGGCTTGCACCGAGCCGAGGCCGGTGACGAAACGCTCGAAACACGGGTGGCGATATTAGCGGAGCGTTTAGCCAAGCGTCTTGTTCGTCACCCTTAGCCGCTGCGCCAGGACGCGCATCACCTTCAGGGCGAAATAATGGGTCTGACTGACCAGAAACAGGAATTGCTTTTCGGACACCGCGACCAGTTCGACGTCGGTCACCGCAACCGCGGTCGCGCTGCGCGGCTCATTGTCGATCAGCGCCATCTCGCCGAAAATACTGTCCGCCCCGAGCTCCGTAACGGTCCTGTTGCCGATCTGGATTCGAACCTGGCCGCTCTTAACGACAAAAAGTTCGCGCGCCTCGTCGCCTTCCTGAAAAATAACGCTGCCGGCCTTGAACGATTGCGCATCAATATTGTTGCCCGTCAGTACGCTAAAACTCGCTTCCTGTTTCATGGTCGGCCTCGTTTGACAGCTTCACTGCGTGCGTTGCCGGACGAAGGGCCGACAATTGTACGCCTTGCGAAATCCGGCGGCCCTGGCATCGTCCTCGGAACAGAACCAGCGATCCGGCTTCGTCAGCGCGGGATAACTGCTGCATGCCTGCAGGTGATAAATGCCGACATTGCCGGTAACGCGTGCGCGCAAGGCAAACTTGCCTTTGATGCTGCATCCCGGCGGCATTGCGGGCGCGTTGGGGAATAGCGCCCCACGGATTTCGGGATCCTTGTCGGCCCGGCATGCCCCACCAAGCAAGGCGCCGTCCTTTCGCCCGCCGCGGAATTCCAGCGGCGCCACAAAGCAGCCCTTCCAAAGTCCCCGGCGATGGTCCCTTGCATCCGCCTCGTCCGCCTTGAACTGACCTCGAGCGGAGGGTTCGAAGTTCATGGCAAAGCCCTGGCGGACAAGGAGCTGGTTCAGGCTAGTGGTTTCACCCTCGACAGTGCAAACGCCGATATGCCATTTCGTGTAGGTGGCATCCGGACCGACATCCTCACAACGGACCTCATGACCGTCAATCAGCCGGGCCAGTTGATCGCGCGCGTCAACGCCGCACGCCCAGGTGTCGGCGTGGTCGTCGATGCAGATCTGATCGAGCGCCGGTGCATCGATGCCGTCGAGCCGATACGTCACATCGGCGAACTCGATGGTGCCGCCGGACCTAACGGTTGGGCTTGTGGCGAAGCTTTGGCTAGCCGAGAACATCGTCAGTATCAGAATGAACCAACGCATCAATCGCAAGCCTTTTGGATCGCACGGCGCTTCGATGAACCAGGACGATAACAGGATTTTATGGCGCAGGCGAAGATCAGACCAAACTGTTTCAGGTCGGTGATCGCAGGACGCCTCCCCACGCGGGTCATCCCCTGATAGCTGCTGGAGAATCGGATTTCCGGCATATCAGCCGTTGCCTCTGTTTGGTTTTGCTGTACGACGGAATTGTTACATCCGCCCCCGCGTGCCAGATTGTGCAGCGGTCCCGCCCAGAGGTTGCAAGTAAGCCAGCAAATGTTCAAACGAATTCTGATCGCAAATCGCGGCGAGATCGCCTGCCGGGTCATGAAAACTGCCCGCCGTATGGGGATTGAGACCGTCGCGGTCTATTCCGAAGCCGACCGCGATGCGCTTCACGTTGAAATGGCCGACGATGCTGTCCTGATAGGACCGCCGGCGGCTGCCGAAAGCTACCTGCAAATCGAGAAGATCGTCGAGGCTTGCCGCAAGACCGGCGCAGAGGCCGTCCATCCCGGTTATGGATTCCTGTCCGAGCGCGAGGCCTTTCCGCGGGCGCTCGCCAAGGCAGGGATCGTCTTCATCGGTCCCAATCCCGGCGCGATCGCTGCGATGGGCGACAAGATCGAGTCCAAGAAGGCGGCGGCGAAGGCCAAGGTCTCGACCGTGCCGGGGCATCTTGGCGTCATCGAGGACGCAAAGCATGCGGTGAAGATAGCGGATGCGATCGGCTATCCCGTGATGATCAAGGCGTCTGCCGGCGGCGGCGGCAAGGGAATGCGGATCGCGCATTCGACTTCCGAGGTCGCCGAAGGATTTGGTCTGGCCAAGGCCGAAGCCAAGGCGTCGTTCGGCGACGACCGGGTATTCATCGAGAAATTCATCGTCGATCCCCGCCACATCGAAATCCAGGTGCTCGGCGACAAGCACGGCAACGTGATCTATCTCGGCGAGCGCGAATGTTCCATTCAGCGCCGCAATCAGAAGGTGATCGAGGAGGCGCCGTCGCCGCTGCTCGACGAAAGCACTCGCCGCAAGATGGGCGAACAGGCCGTCGCGCTCGCAAAAGCCGTGAAATACGATTCCGCCGGCACCGTCGAGTTCGTCGCCGGCCAGGACAAGAGCTTTTACTTCCTCGAAATGAACACACGGCTGCAGGTCGAGCATCCCGTGACCGAATTGATCACCGGCATCGATCTCGTCGAGCAGATGATCCGGGTCGCGACCGGCGAGAAGCTTGCGCTTTCGCAAAAGGCCGTCACGTTGACCGGATGGTCGGTGGAGTCGCGGGTCTATGCGGAAGACCCCTTCCGCAATTTCCTGCCCTCGATCGGGCGGCTGGTCAAATACCGCCCTCCGGCCGAGAGCAGCGTCGATGGCATTACCGTGCGCAACGATACCGGCGTGCAGGAAGGCGGCGAGATATCGATCTATTACGATCCGATGATTGCCAAGCTCGTAACCCACGCGCCGTCGCGCGCTGCGGCGATCGAGGCGCAGTCCACCGCGCTGGATTCGTTCTACATCGACGGCATTCGCCACAACATTCCGTTCCTGTCGGCGCTGATGAACCATCCGCGCTGGCGCGAGGGCAGACTTTCCACCGGCTTCATCACGGAGGAGTTTCCGCGTGGTTTTGCGGTTCGCGCGCCGGAGGGCGAAGTCGCGCGCCGGTTGGCGGCGGTTGCGGCTTCGATCGACCATGTGCTCGGCGAACGCAAGCGGCAGATTTCCGGCCAGCTGATCGGCCGCCCGGTGCAGCGCGAACGCCGCCGTGCCGTGTGGCTCGGCCGCGACGAGATCGCGCTCGATATCGCGCGCGAAAACGATGGTCTGGTGGTGCGCTTTGTCGGCACCGGCGGCGCGCTGGGTCAACCGCACCGCCTGGCTTCGCCATGGACACCGTGCACCCCCGTCTGGCAGGGCACCATCGACGGCCAGTTGGTTGCTATGCAGGTGCGGCCGGTTCCCAATGGATTCCGGCTTGCGCATCAGGGGTTCGAGGTCGCGATCCAGGTCTTTACCGAGGCCGAGGCCACAGCGGCACGGTTGATGCCGGTGACCATGGCGACCGACACCGGCAAGAAATTGCTATGCCCGATGCCCGGGCTCGTGGTGTCGATCGCGGTCACCGAGGGCCAGGAGGTCAAGGCGGGCGAGACGTTGGCGGTGGTGGAAGCGATGAAGATGCAGAACGTGCTGCGCGCCGAGCGCGACGGCACGGTGAAAAAGATTCACGCTTCGGCCGGTGCGACGTTGGCCGTCGACGCGCTGATTCTCGAATTCGCTTAACAACAAGAGCAACCAGCGATGACTTTCCGAAAGCGCCGCGATGCCTTGCGTTCGATCCTGTCGGGATCGACCTGCGTGCGGCCGGGCTCGGTCTATGACGCGATTTCCGCCCGAATTGCCGAGGATCTCGGATTCGAGGTCGGCATGTTCGGGGGATCGGTGGCTTCGCTCGCTGTGCTCGGCGACCCCGATATCGCGCTGATCACGCTCTCCGAACTCGCCGAACAAATGCGCCGGATGTCGCGCGCGGCGGCGTTGCCGGTGCTGGTGGATGCCGATCACGGCTATGGCAACGCGCTGAACGTGCGCCGCACGGTACAGGAACTGGAGATAGCCGGCGCCGCCGGCCTCACCATCGAGGACACCCTGCTGCCGCAGGCCTACGGGGAGGCGAGCACCCAGTTGATCTCGCTAGAGGAGGGCGTCGGCAAGATGAAGGCGGCGCTGGATGCGCGGGGTGATCCCTCGCTGGTCATCGTCGGGCGCACCGGGGCGGCATCGGTCGCCTCGCTCGATGACGCGATCGTGCGCGCCCAGGCCTATGAGGCCACCGGCGTCGACGCCTTGTTCTTCACCGGCATCAAGTCGTCTGCGGAACTGGAAGCGATCGCGCAGGCCACGACATTGCCGATCGTGCTCGGCGGCGCGCCGGAGGGTATGTGCGATCCAGCTTCTCTGAGGGAGCAAAGAGTGCGGATCGCGCTGCAGGGCCACGCGCCCTTCGCCGCCGCGACGCAAGCCGTCTATGAGACGCTTAATGCACTGCGTGAGGGAACGCCGCCAAAGGCCTTGAGAGGCCTTGCGCCGGCTGAACTGATGAGCCGGGTCACACGCGAGGCGGACGCGAAAGCGCGGCTTGCGGAATTTCTTGGATTGACGCGTTAGATGAGCGGTGCGATCTGCCAGGTGACTATCCGTGGCAGGGTGCAGGGTGTCGGCTATCGGGCTTGGGTCGAAGGTCAGGCGAGGTGGCGCAAGCTGGAGGGTTGGGTCCGCAACCGCAGAGATGGCAGCGTCGAGGCGCTTTTTGCGGGGCCAGCGCCGGTCGTTGCTGACATGGTCGCCTCTTGCCGGCGTGGACCATCGTCGGCACGGGTCGATGCTGTCACGGAAGAAATTGCCAGCGATGATGCGTTAGGCTTGCGGCGTGCAGGCGAATTGTTTTCGGTGCTGCCGACGATTTAAATCCGAGCAATGAGCGGGGCGATGATGACGACGACATTCATAACGATCTCGGCCATGGGCTTTCGCGTGAGCGGTCGCCTCGCGCGTCTTGGCGCCGTGGTCGCGGTCCTGCTGCTGGCCGGTCTGTCGGACACGCCGGCACAAACTCCATCCGTCGGCGCGGCAGGCATCGATGCCGCCTTGCTCGAAGATATGGTGATTGGCAGCCGCATCCTCGCCGATTTCGGCGTGCTCGATGGCTTTGGCCACGTCAGCGCGCGCCATCCCACCAATCCCACCCACTTTCTGATGGCCCGCTCGCTCGCGCCGGCGCTGGTCACCGCCGACGACATCATGGAGTTCGATCTCGACGGCAACGCCGTGGACGCCCGCGGTCGGACCGTATTCCTGGAGCGCTTCATTCACAGCGAGATCTACAAGGCACGACCGGACGTGATGGGAGTGGTTCACACCCATTCTGCCGGCGTTATTCCCTTCTCCGTGACCAAGGTGCCGCTGCGCGCGATGTTTCATAACCCGTCCTTCCTGGCGGCTGGCGTGCCGGTCTGGGACATCCGAAAGGATTTTGGCGAGACCAACATGCTGGTCAACGATTCTGCCAAGGGCAAATCGCTCGCGCAAACGCTTGGCGACAAGTCGGTGGTCCTGATGCGCGGCCACGGCGACGTGACGGTCGGGCCGTCCGTCAAGATGGCCGTGTTCCGCGCCTACTACACCGACGTCAACGCAAAGCTGCAGTCGCAAGCCATCGCGCTCGGCGGTGAGATCAATTACCTGACGCCTGGCGAGGGCGAGCAAGCCGACAAGACCAATTTCGTCGTTCTCGATCGCATCTGGAACCTGTGGAAGATGCGCATCCTGCCCACGCTTGCGAAATAGGGCGGGACGACGGTCGCCGGGGAACGCTCTCGCGGCTTGCAGGAACATCGGCCGCCTCTCCCGGTTTTCCCTCGGTCAACAAGCGCTGGTGCGTGAAGCAGGCTTGTTCGCGAGAGCTATGTCGTTTCTGGCAGGGGCTGGTTCACGGCGCCAAACACTTCCTCGAAAGCCTGCCGGAGCGCGATATCGACATCCGAAGGGGTCAGGACATGGCCGAGATCGGCGAGGCTGGTCACGCCGAAGCGTGGGTCTTCCACACCACAGGGGACAATGGCCGCAAAGTGGGTCAGGTCGGGCTCCACATTGATCGAGATGCCGTGAAACGATACCCAGTGCCTTAGCCGCACGCCGATGGCCGCGATCTTGTCCTCAAAGCCCGCCCCCTTGTCCGGCCGGGCCACCCAGACGCCGACGCGGTCCTCGCGGCGTTCGCCCCGTACGTTGAACGCCGCCAGCGCCCGGATGATCCACTGCTCGAGACCCGCGACATAGGCCCGGACATCGGGCCGCCGCCGCTTCAGGTCGAGCATGACATACGCCACCCTTTGGCCGGGGCCGTGATAGGTGAGTTGCCCGCCGCGCCCGGTCTCAAACACCGGAAAGCGAGGATCGAGCAGGTCGGCGGCCTTGCCGCTGGTCCCGGAGGTGTAGAGCGGGGGATGCTCCAGCAGCCACACCAGTTCCGGCGCCCGGTGTGCCGCGATATCCGCGACGCGGGCCTCCATGGCGGCGACGGCCGCAGGATAGGGCACGGGCGCATCGGATATCAGCCATTCCACGGCACTTCCATCGGCGCGCACGAATGTCGATAAATCAAGGCTTTGGCGATTATTAACCATTGGCTAACCATAGCGTGGTGTAGTGGAACCACGCAATTTTGCGTCTGTCAGTTCGGGTAGCTTCCCCAAGTGCCAACCCTCGATAATGTCAGCGTCGACCTCATGGTGGTTCTCGGAACCACGACGATGCCGATTCATCAGGTAATGCGCCTGAGCCGGGGCGCCATCATCGAACTCGACGCCACGGAGGCGGACGAGGTCAAGATTCTCGCCAACACCCTGCCGGTCGCCAGCGGCGTCGTGCTTGTCGATCGCAACCGGATCGCAGTTGAAGTCAAGCAAATGCTGCCGAAATCGCCGGGCACCCGCTGAACCAGCGGGCCGTGATCGCCGTGCCGGCAGGCCTTGTCCCCCCATCCCTGATTTGTTACATCGGCGCCGTTGATCTGGTCGGGCGCAAATCCCGTGCCGATCTTTCTAGCGCTCGTGGCGGAATTGGTAGACGCGCTGCCTTGAGGTGGCAGTGAGTAACATCGTGGGGGTTCGAGTCCCTCCGAGCGCACCAAGGGAAATAAGCCATTGATAGGGTTTTATCTATTGATCCACCCCCACATTGTTACTCGCGGCGAATGTCACTACCCACAAGCCTTCAGTGTTTCATCTCACGCGCCTTCGACTGGCTCCTCATGAGTTGGAAGACACTCGCGTCCAGCCAATTTTCGAAGTGCTTTACTCAGTGTCTCCCAGAGAGTTCGGTGTTTACTCCCGTGGTTCTCTCTTTTCATTTGAACGAACGCCGCGCGAAGCAAAAGCACTAACTCCTTAGAGAGCCATGGCGTAGCCCGGCGTAGAAATCGGTCGGCTCTTCTCGCATTCAGAATCGCCACGGACAATCGGGCAGGGCGCTGTCGGTCAAATTGTGCGACTACGTCCTTGAGCACGCACACTGCTTGATGCCGCGATGGTCGCCAGCGTGCGCCGCCAAGCATCTGGGCAGGCCATCCGGATTTTCGCCTAATAATCGCCGTCAGCGTTGTGAACTTTGACGATGTGGTCTCAACGGCATCGGCGATGAGGCAAGACACCCGTCGGTCGCTTTCCGCATGTAGCGTACGCGCTGGATTCCATCTTTGCTCGGAGCGCGTAGACAAACGCCGATGCGGACCAGTAGGCGCTCGCGTGCCGGCCACCCACACGTGCAGGCTGTATCATTCCGGCAACACTGCTGTTCTTTTGCGGTCTTATGACCGTCTCGGGACCTAGCGCCCATGTCGGCCGTTGGCGAAGAATACCGGGTGGACCAAGACGGGGTGATGCCGCGGTACCTGCTCGCGGCGATTTCGGCCAGTCTGCGCTTTGGGTGGGAATTTTGCGGTCGTGAGCATCATCACAGTCGGCCATCTGTATGCCATCCGTGAGTTGGGGCGGGAGAACAATGCGGCGCGGGTGGGCTCATCCAGCGGCCTGATCCGGCTCATCTTGCCGATCCTTGCCGTGAGTTTTGGAACGCTCGCCACAAGCGCGCAGGCCAACGATCCGTGTAGCACCGTCGGTACAACCACAACCTGTTCCGGCGATCAATCGGCCGGCATTGCGTTCAACTCCAACACCGGCATCACCAGTCTCTGGGTCCAGTCGCTGACGGTGCCGATCGCCTCGGCCGCTGGGATCGCCGGTATCAATTTCCAATCGCTGGGCGCCAACGGCGTTGCCGGTAGTCAGCCCGCCGGACTGCCGGGATCGGATCTGTCGACCACGACCGACAAAAGCGTCAGCATTTCCACCTCAGGCGGCGCGCCCGGCATTCTGGTGACGAGCACCGGCGGAAATGGCGCTGACGCGGTCTTCCTCGTGAGTCCTGGCGGAGCCGGTGCGCAAGGCGGAGCGATTACGGTCGGTAATGGCGGTTCGATCACAACGGCAGGGGCGAACGCCGTCGGCATATCAGCCCAAAGCATCGGCGGGACCGCGGGACTGAACGCCATCACCGGAGGCGGCGGTCTCGGCGGCGTGGTGACGGTGACCAATTCCGGCAGCATCGCAACCAACGGGACGAACGCTTACGGAATCGCTGCGCTCTCGGCCGGCGGCAACGGCTTTCTGCAAAGTCAGGACAACGGCGCTGCCGGTGCATCTTCCGGCAATATTAGCGTCACCAACTCAGGCTCGATCACGACGCAACTCAACGGCAGTTCGGGCATCTTTGCTTCCTCACTCGGCGGCACGACCAGAAACAGCAGTACGAATGGTGCGAGCGCCGGCTCCATCACGATCGGCAATACGGGAACGATCACGACGTCCGGATCGACGACGATTCCGCTCTTTCCGCTTCCGTTCACCTTTGCCAACGGCATCATGGCGTTGGGGACGGGCGGAGCCGGCAGCGACGGAGAGAACGAAAACCGGCTGGGCAGCGCGAGCGGCGGCAATGCCGGTTCTGGCGGCGTCGGCAGCGCGATCGGCGTGAGCTCAAGCGGGACCATCACCACCAGCGGGAACGGCAGCTTCGGAATCTATCTGCACAGCCTGGGCGGCGCCGGCGGTACAGGTGGCGCCGCAGGCGAACGCGGCTCTACGGACACTGGCGGCGGAAATGGGGGAACAGGCGGCGCGGGCGGAGGCGTAACGGTGACGGCCTCGGGCAAGATGACGACGAGCGGTGCCGCGATCGTCGCGCTCAGCACTGGCGGCGTTGGTGGCAATGGCGGCAGCGCGACCGGCGGCACGGCGGTTGGGCGCGACGGCGGTACTGGCGGAACGGGCGGTGATGTGACCGTGACGACCACGGGACTTTCGATCGTAACGACTGGCACGACGAGTGTCGGCAGCCTTCTTTTTACCACCGGTGCCTTTGTCGGCATCCTGGCCCAGAGCCAAGGTGGCAACGGTGGCAACGGCGGCGACGCCAGCGACAGCCTGACGATCAATGGCACCAGCGGTAACGGCGGTGGGGGCGGGACTGGCGGCACCGTGACGATGTCAGGCTCCGGTAGTGTGATGACCGCAGGCGCTGGTGCGGTCGGAATCTATGGCCAGAGCATTGGCGGAAATGGCGGCAACGGCGCCAACGCTCTCGGTTCCTTCAACGCGGATGCGCGCAATGGCGGGGCGGGGGGCGCGGGAGGGACCGTCGCCATCAGCACTTCGGTCAATGTGACGACGAATGGAAATGGCGCCTACGGCATCGCCGCGTTGAGCCAGGGCGGCAACAGCGGCAATGGCGGCCATGCGTTCTCGCTGGTGAACTCCAACGCCGGAAACAGCGCGACCGCCGGTTCGGGTGGCACCATCAATCTGACCTCGAACGGCACGGTCACGACCGGCGGGGCAACAGCCGCGGGGCTGTTCGCATTAAGCGCGGGCGGCGCCGGCGGCAACGGCAACAGTGCCGACGCGGCTATCGCGGCTGGCGGCCTTGGCGGCAACGGCGGCAACGGCGGAGCAGTGACCGTCACCGCCAACGGGACGGTGAGTACAACGGGTAACTTTTCAACCGGCGTCAGCGCGCAAAGCACCGGAGGTGTCGGCGGCAATGGCGACAGCGCTGGCGGCGCTGGAGGCAGTGGCGGCGCGGGGGGTACCGGTGGCGCTGGTGTGGCTGTGGTCGTCAAGGCCAACGGCAAAATCACCACGGCAGGCGAGCTGGCCAACGGTGTCTTCGCGTTCTCGGGCGGCGGCGCGGGGGGCACCGGCGGCAGCGCGACTGGCGCACTCGTTACGAACGGCGGCACCGGCGGCGCGGGCGGCGCCGGCGGCACTGTCACCGTCACCACGGCGGCGAACAGCACGATCAGTACATCGGGAGCGCTGGCTACCGGTGTCTTTGCCCGAAGCCTCGGCGCAGCCGGCGGCAATGGCGGCAATTCCGGCGCGGCCTTCAACACGCCGGGTGGCGGCGGTGCAGGCGGCATCTCGGATGTCGTTACTGTCACCGCGAACGGCGCGATCACAACGAGTGGATTCGGGGCATTCGGCATTCAGGCGGAGAGCACTGGCGGCGGCGGCGGCACGGCGGCGAACGGCAGCGGTATTGTATCGGTCGGCGGCACCGGCGGCGCTGCGAGCAGTGGCGGCTTCGTCAACGTCACGAACAACGGATCCATCGCGACGTCGGGTCTGTTCGCGCATGGTATCGCTGCCGGCAGTATCGGCGGTGGCGGCGGCGCGGGCAGCCAGGCGAACGATCTCGTGGCACTCGGCGGCTCCGGGAATTCCAGCGGCGATGGCAACAGCGTCACCATCACCAACGCCGCAAGCGGCACGATCCAGACATCGGGCCTCGGCGCCTACGGAATCTACGCCGAGAGCGTCGGCGGTGGCGGCGGCAATGGCGGCGGCGCGAAAGGCCTCGTCTCCATCGGCGGTGTCGGAAGCACCGGTGGCAATGGCGGCCAGGTGAATGTCATTAATAATGGAGCGATCGCGACGAGTGGCATCGGCGGCAACGGTATCTTCGCCCAGAGCGTCGGCGGCGGCGGCGGAGACGGCGGTTCGGCAAGCTCCTTCGCGGCCCTTGCGAGCGTTGCGATCGGCGGCAGCGGTGGTGTCGCGGGAAACGGCAGCCTGGTCTTGGTCGATAACACCGGCACAATTCAGGTCTCCGGTTTTCGCTCCAGCGCCATCTTCGCGCAAAGCCTCGGCGGTGGCGGCGGCAATGGCGGCGATGGCACGCTCGATTGCGGCTGCGTGGTGCAGTATGCGGTGGGCGGCAAGGGCGGTTCGTCGGGCACCGGCGGTGATGTCAGAGTTTTCAATTCCGGTACAATCAGCAGCACGAGCGACCTTGCGCCTGCCATCTTTGCCCAAAGCGTCGGCGGCGGCGGCGGCAGCGGCGGTGCCGGTTACGGATTTGGTGCCGGTGTATTCAATGTTGGTATTTCGGTCGGCGGCGCCGGCGGCTCAGCCGGCAGTGGAGGCACCGTTACGGTCAATCAAACCGGCGCGATCGTTACCACAGGAATCGATTCAAACGGCATCACGGCCTACAGCATCGGTGGCGGCGGCGGCAACGGTGGCAGCAGCGCCTCCAGAACGGCGAGCGCGCTCTTCGGGCCTGGTCTCGGTGGGGGCTCCGGCGGCGGCTCCGGAGGCGGCGGCAGCCCCCCAGGCGGCAGCGGCCCATCAACGATTGGCCTGGACTTCTCGTTCGGCGGATCCGGCGGCTCCGCCGGTGACGGTGGCGCGGTCAATGTTTCCAACGCCGGTTTTATTGTGACGGGCGGCGCAGCGTCTTCCGGCATCTTCGCGCAAAGCGTCGGCGGTGGCGGCGGCAATGGCGGCGATGCTTCGGCAACTTCCACGGCCGTCAACGAGGGAACGGCGAGTACCATTTCACTGGCCCTCAGCATTGGCGGCCAAGGCGGCGCCGGCGGCAAGGGCGGCAGCGTGACCGTGAATAACGTGGGCAAGATATTCACGGTCGGCGACGAAGCGCCGGCCATCGTCGCGCAAAGCGTCGGCGGTGGCGGTGGCACGGGTGGAGCGGGAGTTGCCTCCTCCGATACGGTCGGCAACATCAATAATTTCCTGCCCGGTAATATCGTCAATCCGAATCCGAGCACGCCTCCATCGGACCCGGCCGTGCCGAACTCGACCGATCGCTCCAAGCTCGAACAGCTCGCGAATGGAACGAAAGAAGGAACGAAGGTTTCGATTGCAGTCGGCATCGGCGGCAATGGCGGCACCGCGAACGACGGCGGAGACGTCAATGTCACCAATGACGGCAACATCGTCACCTTCGGCTACGCGTCGCAAGGCATCTTCGCGCAGAGCATCGGCGGCGGCGGCGGAACGGCGGGCGGCGGCGGCGGGCAAAGCTCGGGCGGAATAGCGGTCGGTGTCGGCGTCGCCGGCCAGGGCGGTGGCGGCGGCAAGGGCGGCGACCTCTTCATCACTAACACTGGCACGATTTCCACTTTTGGCGACGACGCGACCGCGATTTTTGCGCAAAGCATCGGCGGTGGCGGCGGTGTCGCGCTGGTTGGCGACGGCCATGTCGGCCTCAACCCCAAGGGCATCGCGATCGGCATCGGTGGCACCACGGGAAGTTCGGGCGTCGGCGGAAATATCACCGTCACCCAGAACGGCGCGATCACGACGATCGGCGATCGCGCTTACGGCATACTGGCTGAGAGCATCGGCGGCGGCGGTGGTGTCGGCGGAACGGGCGATGGGATCAATCTTGGCGCCGTCGTGGTGGGTGGCAAAGGCGGTGCCGGCGGCGCGGGCGGCACGGTCCAGGTCACTGATACCGGCGGCATCACGACCTTTGGCAACGGCGCCTACGGCATCGTCGCGCAAAGCATCGGCGGCGGCGGCGGCATTGGTGGGGATGCGGCAGGATCCAATCCGCATCTCGGCAGCCGCGCGACCACGGTCGGCGTGGGCGTCGGCGGCGCCGCCGGTGGAGCCGGCGATGGTCACGCAGTCACGATCAGTAGCACGGGTTCGATCACGACCAGTGGCATCGCGGCCTATGGCATCCTTGCGCAAAGCATCGGCGGCGGCGGCGGCTTCGGCGGCAGCGGCAATGCAAGCGGCGGCACGATCGCGTTCGCCGGTTCGAATGGCGGTAATGGCGCAGGCGGCACCATCACCATCGATCAAACCGGCAACGTGATCACGGGCGGCCTCGATTCACACGCGATCTTCGCCCAGAGCGTCGGCGGGAACGGCGGCGGAAACATCACCGTCAATCTTCATGGCGGCATGATCAACGGCGGCACCGGCTCGGCCGCCGGCATCTACCTCGATGGCGGCAACACCAACGCCATCACCATCTCATCGGGCGCGATGGTGACCGCGCAGTCCGGTTTCGCCATCCAGGCGACCGACGGCGTCGATCAGAATGGCGTGGCGCGTGTCATCGGCAATACCACGGTCAACAATTCGGGCAGCATCGGCGGAAATGTGGATCTTGGCATTGGAGCAGGCCAGGTCAACAACCTTGCGGGAGCCACGTTCGTCACCGGACAGGTTCTCAACCTTGGCTCGGGTGCCCTGGTCAATGCTGGCCGGCTCGATCTCGGCGGCGTCGGCAACGTCAGCACGACGGCACTGACGGGAGATTTCGCTCAGACGACGAAGGGCACCTATGCCGTCGACGTCCGCTTTGGCGGCACTTCGGACCTGCTGGCGGTGAACGGAATTGCCAATGTTCGCGGCGCGATCGAGCCGCACGTGTCGTCTTTGCTGCCCAATACGCCTGCAACCATACTCACGGCCACCGGCGGGTTCATCGGGGTGAATGACGTGACGGTGATCAATTCGCCTACGGTGACATACGGCGTCCAGTTCGTGGGTAACTCGCTCCAGCTTGTCGCGCTACAGGCCCAGTTCGTGAACCCGACGTTTTCCACCGTGCTCACGCCGAACGAACTGGCGGTCGCCAATCAGCTGCAAAATATCTGGAATGCCGGCGCAACTCCGGGCATCGGGCCGACGTTCGCCACTCTCGCGAACCTGACCGATCCCCAATCTTACGCCCAGGTGATGGATCGGCTGCATCCGGCGCCTTACCTGGCGCAGGCGGCCATTTCGACGTTTACCGGGCTGAGCTTCGTCGACAGCATGTTGAGCTGTCATCTTCCAACCGGCCCCTACGCTCCGCTGACCGAAGTCCCCTGCGATTGGGCCAAACTGACCGGCACCTTTTCCAGCGAAGGCAGCTCGTCGAGCTCGACCGGATATCGCGATCAGGCGGCCCGTCTCCAGGCCGGGCGGCAGATCCAGCTCGCGCCCGACTGGTTCGGCGAATTTGCGGTGAGCTACGAGACCGGCCATACCACGAGCGGCACCTTCGCCACCACGTCGGCGGACCGGTATGACTTCGGAGCCGCAATAAAGCACCAGATTGGACCTTGGCTGTTTGCGGCCGCCCTGGACGCCGGGTACGACGCGCTCAGCACCACGCGTTACATCAACTTCGCCGGTGCGGCAGCGGCGACCAGCACGCCGAGCGTATGGCGGCTGGATTCGCGCTTCCGCGCTGCTTATGTCGCCGAGTCCAACGGCTTCTATGTCAAGCCGTCGTTCGATATCGACACGATCTACACGGCCCTGCCAGGCTTCAGCGAGTGGGGTGCCGGTGCGCTGGGTCTCAATGTCGCAGCCGCCCACAAGGTGACCTTTGCAGCGACGCCCATGTTCGAACTGGGAAAAACCTGGCTGCTGGCCGATGGATCGGCGCTGCGACCGTATATTCAGGCCGGTGCAACAGTCTTTTCCAACAATACGTGGAGCCTCAACTCGACCTTCGAAGGCGCGCCGGCCGGAACCGCACCGTTCACAACGCTGAGTTCACTCCCACAAACACTTTGGAAGGTGTCGGCCGGTATCGACATTTTCCGGGTGGCCCAGATACCGGATCTGGATTTGCGCCTTGAGTATGAGGGACGGTTTGGTGCGAGCTATAACGATCAGACCGGCTTGGTGAAGCTCAGCCGGCACTTCTAAGACGTCGCGGTCCCGGCGAGGTGAGACGCGCCCCGTATCGGCAAAACAGACGGAAGCGCTTTGCGCTTGCTGAATGCCTATTCGCTAATTCAGTCCGTTACGATTCCCGCGCGCCGCCCAACCGCAGCGGCTTGCGTGCGGTTCACCACGCCGAGCACCTTGAAGATGGCCGTGATGTGCGACTTGGTCGTCTTCTCTGACAGATCAAGCGCGCGGCTGATTTCCCTATTCGAAAGTCCGCGGCATAAATGCCGCAACACCTCGGTCTGCCGCTCGGTGAGGCGTTCCCAGATTTCGCGGGGGGCCCGGGCCGGTCCATCGGTCGCGACCGGTGCAAGATCGACCATCAGCGGTGGGACGTAGATCTCTCCGGACAGCACGAGGCGCAAAGCGGAAAGGATGTTCCTTGGACTTGCCGATTTCGGCACGTAGCCCAAGGCGCCTGACTTTAACGCCAGCCGCACGTCGTTCGGGTCTTCCGATGAGGACAGCACGATAACAGGTAATCGCGGGCAGCGCTCGGCGAAAACCGGAATGACTTCCATGCCGCCCTGGCCAGGCAGGTTGAGGTCGAGAAACACCGCATCGAGATCGGGGTTTGCTTCGGCCAGACGCAGCGCCTCCGTCGTATCGGACGCCTGCAGCACATCTGCGTCCTGCTCGAATTGCCGGAGCAGGGCCACCAGCCCTTCACGCAGAATCGCATGATCGTCGACGATGAGTAGCTTCATCCGAACATTATTCGCCGCATTTTTGCCGGTCGGCAAGCCGCGCTTCGAACGGTTTGAAGTCCCGAGACGAAGATCTTGCCTCTGTGGACCGACCCCGGACTTGATGCCCAGCACCTTGGCCGGCGGAAAGTTGGCGCCCTTCATGCCTTTGGCTCCTGGTTCGCCTGACGAAGCGCGCATGGGCCGTCTCTCGCCGGAGGAACCGGTCTTCAAGGCTCTTTTGCGCTGCGGTTTGGAGGCGGCAGCCTCTATAGTTCGCCCCGCGCCCACGGGTCTCGGCGCAGCCATCCAGGGCAAGGAAGGGAGGTAGTCGATTGGTTAGCACGGAAATGTCGCAAGAGCGTTTCGGCGAGCTGCGCGCGGAGCAGGTCGCAGGCTTTTATCATAACGCCACACCTGGAACGGTCGGCGGCATGCTCGCCGCGATCGTTCTCACCGGCATGCTGGTCTACACCAACGCGACGCCACTGCGAACGGGGGCGACTTTCGTCTCGGTCCTTGCAGCGAGCACCGCCGCGCGCTTGGCATTGATTCATGCCTACCGAAAAGCCAAACCGCGGATCGAGGATTGGCGTCGTTGGTCATTTTTCGCAATCGCAAGCGCGCTTTTCGGCGGTCTGTGCTGGGGCATCGGTTCACTGTTCCTGCTGGATCCGAGTCGCACCGAGTTTCAGTTCATGGTGTTCCTGACCTGCGCCGCGCTCGCTGCCGGAGCGATTTCGGCTTTGGGCACGTTGCTGCCGGCATATTATTGCAACCTTCTTGCGATCATGGTGCCGACCATGGTCTGGTCGTCGCTGCAAGGTGATGCCTTGCATGTCACCTACAGCGTCTTGGCGCTACTCTGGATCGTCGTCATTGCGGTACTCGCCAACTCCTTCAGCGAGCTATTGGTCAAGTCGCTGAGATTGCAATTCGCCAATCTGGACCTCGCCAACGATCTGTTGCGTCAGAAGGAGCTGGCAGAAGCTGCCAACGTCGCCAAGTCGCGCTTTCTCGCCTCCGCCAGCCACGATCTGCGTCAGCCCGTGCATGCGCTTGGCATGTTCGTCGGCGCGCTGGGCGATCGCACACTCGACGCTGACAGCCGCAGGCTCGTGAGCCAGATCCAGAACTCGGTAGGAGCGCTCGACGGCCTCTTCGGCGCGATCTTGGATATTTCGCGCCTTGACGCCGGCGTGATTGAAAGCCGGCCGCTGGCGTTCGCGATTCAGCCGATGCTGGACAGGATCTGCCGCGAGGAGATGCCGGAGGTGGAGCGAAAGGGCCTCACGCTGAATCTGCTTCCCTGCAGCATGACGGTCGAGACTGATCCGGTCCTGCTCGAGCGTGTCATACGCAATCTGCTCTCTAACGCCGTGCGCTACACGAGCAAGGGGCGCGTGGTGGTCGGCTGCAGGCGGGCCGCCGATCGACTCAACGTCGAGATATGGGACACCGGTTGCGGCATCCCGCCCGATCAACAAGATCTGATCTTCCAGGAATTCTACCAGATCGGAAATCCTGAACGCGATCGGACGCGTGGGCTCGGATTGGGACTTGCCATCGTGCAGCGTCTGACGCGGATGTTGAATATTCCGATCCGCATGCAGTCGCGCGTCGACAAGGGGTCCGTTTTCAGCTTGTCCGTCGCCCTGGCCGAAGGCGGACGAGCAGTCGTAGCGCCGCCCCGGGAGAGCATCGCTGCTATCAACAGGCAGCTTTTCATCCTGGTCATCGACGACGAGGTCGCAATCCAGGAGGCGATGTCGACGATGCTCGCGAGCTGGGGCCATTTGGTGGTTACGGCCGGCTCCTGTGCCGAGACGCTCGGGCTGGCTGCCGGCTTCGCCGCTGCGCCCGATCTGATTGTTTCAGACTATCGGCTGCGAGACAACGAGAACGGCATCGCTACCATCGAGCGCCTGCGGACCGAGTTCAACAATGACATTCCGGCGATCTTGATTACTGGAGACACGGCGCCAGATCGCATCCGCGAAGCAAGCCTGAGCGACTGTTTGCTGATGCATAAGCCCGTATCGAACAGCAGGCTGCGCGCGGCTATTGTCGATCTCACCGAACAAAGTGCACGGAGTGGCGCATCCGCGGGCGCGCCGGAACTTGATCACCCAGTCTGACGCAATTGGGAAGGCCGCCGGGGAACGAGGGTAGGCGTACAAAATCGCCAATTCGCGGCAAGGGTCGGCGACGCTGCAGCCTAGCGTTACACTTTGTGAGGGGCTATGAATACCGAAAGACAAGAATCGTAAAACCCACCTTTGGTTCTAATCGGCACCTTTCGATCTGGTTCGTTCGGATAAGCTATTGAAATCGCAACAAATGCGACCGCCCTCCGAGCGCACCTAAACTCCTGTAATGCCGTGTCCGCCCGGAGGAGGGAGGCGCGGACGTGAATGAGCCATACGCCTGCCCGTACAGTGCAATTCCCCCAAGGCTGCAATCGGTTTTCGATGCGATGAGGCCTTCGTTGCTTGCCTGTAACAATGAGGCCTCTGTAGCGACGCTCGACCAGGTCGGCGATTTTCGGCCTGACGACAGAATTCCCTGAGTGGTGCTCGACCAAAACAGCAAAGCCTACCGTGGATGGAAACACGCGCATGAAATTCCTGAGCTACGCCTACCGGTTTCTCTCGAACTTCATTTTTTTGGCGTTGGTCTATTACAGCTTGAATTTCCTGGAAAAGTATCAGCAGCGCGCCGTGGTTGCGATCCTGGTACTGGTCTATGCCGCGATGCGCGCGGCGTCGGCGCTGCGTTCGTTTTATTTCTTTCAACGCATCGAGCGGCTAGAGGGTGAGGCGCGCCGCCTTGCAGGGGCGGCCGGGGACGGTCCCGCCGCTGCGGCCGCCCGCAAGCAGATCGTCAGTGAGGTTGCGGGCCTGCGTCAGGCCGGCGAAATGAAATCCTACATCGACCTGTTGTTTCTCGCCCTGATCGTTCTGTTGTGCGTGTCGAAGATCGTGACGGATTAGCGTGTTTTCGAACCAAGCATGCCCCCGGACTTGATCAGTGGGCATGCCCTCGGACTTGATCCGTGGGTGGTTCGGTTCGCGTAAGGAAAACGCGTCAAAACAAGAACCTTGGTTCTTATTCTGTCGGAACCGATCAGGCTCTCGGCGTCACACGTTTCTCTTTTTGACCTGCACCAGATGTTTCGGCGGGCCCCGATGGCCAATCGCCGCGGGAGGAGCTCTGCGAGCAATCCTGGATGCGCCGTGGTGTCGGTGACGCCCGAGGCCGCGTCCGGGACGCTTTCCGCGGGTTAAGTGCCGCGAACCTCCTGTATCGGCGGAAACCATCTTGGTATGAGTTCCATGCTCGCTCGATCCGGCTTGCTCGCCGTGACGCGAGGATGTCGCACCATGCGGGATGACTTGCAATCCGTCCGGCATGTCGAAAAGGCTCCGCGCCGGTGCGGGCAGGGTCGCGGCGGCCTTTTCAAGCGGAAGCTCGGAGTGCTGGGGCCATGGCGTTTCCCGCGGCAGCGCAACACCCTGGTCCGGCGACTTCGATCGATCGAACGGTCCGGCAAGCGCGATCGGCTGAGCATCCAGCAGATCGAAATCTGACAGAGACGGTGCTGGAAGCGCGCCGGCGTCGGCAAAAATGAAATGCGGGATCTTTGGCCACTGCGCGATCGCACCATTTTCGGGATGCGACCGCCATTGCCCCGGTTCCGTCGGCGTTGCCGGCCGTTCCGCCGTCGCCGGCACGACGTGGACGATGTGATAGCCGCGCGCCTTCAATTCATTCAGTATCCTTGGCAATGCAACGACGGTTCGCGCCTGAATGTCGTGAAGCAATAGAATGCCTTTTCCACTGGCCTCGAGCCGCTTCATCGCGAGATCGTACACGCGCGAGGAAGAAATATGCCGCCAATCGTCCGCCAGAAAATCGGCACTCCAGATCTGGATGCCCTGGGCGGCCAGATAGTCCTCGACAATGTCGGCTCGCAGCAGCCCGGGGATGCGAAAGAACGGGGCAAGCGTGGTGTCGGCGTCAGCCCCAAGCGCCGCCTTTACCGATGCAATCCCCTCGTCGATCTCCTGCCGGGCGCGCTCGATCGACATGCGGTTCATGCTGAGCGGATGATCCTGAGTGTGGGTGCCGATGGTGTGTCCGGCGTCGCGGAGCTTGCGGACGCCTTCCGGCGATGACAGGGCCATGCGCCCGATGGTGAAGAAGGTTGCCTTGACGCATTGCGAGGCGAGAATTTCCAGAACCTGATTGCTGTTGCGCGGCAGCGGGCCGTCGTCGAAGGTCAGCACAACTTCATGGTCTGCGAGCGGCAGTGTCTCGGAGTACTGCATGACACCGAGCCGGGGATGTTCCCTTGGATCGACCACCAGGGTGCGCGAAGTTCCGAGCGCATTGGGATGTCCAGGGCAGTCCGCAGCCATCGCGGGCGGCGCGGCAATGCAGGCAAGCCACGCGAAGGCAAGCGCCACCCATCGCCTTATCCGAACGCCCAAGAAGCTGCCCAGGAAACTGCCCAAGAAACTGTCCAGGAAGCTGTCCGAGGAACTACTCATGAAAACAATACCGTTATGCATGTCTAATCGAAGCGATCATTGCACATCGCAACCTGAATGATGCCTTAATTGGATAACGTTCACACGTGATTTCGGGTTCATTGGGCGGTGGCTTTGTCGGGCGCAGCCGGCACCACGTGGACCACGTGATAGTCGTTGTCCCTGAAATAACGCAAGAACGCGGGCAGCATGGCGGCGGTCTGGGCCTTCGGGTCATGGAACAGGATAATTCCCTTTCGGGCAGCCTTCAGCCTTTCGGTAATCAGCTTCAATTCCTGCTTCGGCGTCATCCGGTTCCAGTCGCTTGCCCAAAGATCGGCGCCGAACACGACTATTCGGCGCGACTGCAGAAGATCGAGAGTTGCCGGCGTGGTCTCGAAGCCGGGAAAACGAAAGAACGGTGTGGTGGGGGTGGGGGTTGCAACTCCGTGTAGCGCCATCTCGACCGCCGAGATGCCGCGATCAATTTCCTCCGTGGTCCTGCCCGGCTTGATTCGCTTCAGGCTGCGATGCAACCAGGTATGATGCCCGATGCTGTGGCCTTCGGCCGCTATCTTGCGCACGAACTCGGGGTGCTCCGAGGCAGTCTTTCCGATCAGAAAGAAGGTCGCGCGGACACACTCATTGGCAAGGGCCGCGAGTACCCGCGCTGTTGTGGGTGGCCAGGGCCCGTCATCAAAGGTCAGCACCACCTCGTGATCCCCGAGCGGGAGCGTCTGGGAGAAGCTTTTCAGTCCGACCCGTGGCGTGGTAGCCGCATCGACGCTGAGAATGCGCGAGGTGCCAAGCGTCCCCTGGCGCGGACAGTCTGCCGCGGTTGCTGCTGCGACCCCGCCGGCGTAACGACGAGGCTTGCCCACAGCACGCTCACAATCGTTCGAACCGGTTGCGTGCAGGCGTGTCGGTCGTGGCGAGATCGTGCCCATTGAATCATGCGTGAAACGACTCAGACGAGTTCAGCAATTCGGTCAAATCAGCGGGACGCGGCGTGGCCGCGGATGTTGATGTTGTACAGCTCGGTGAGTTTGGCGGCCACGTATCGTTAATCAAGTCTTAACGCGCATCGCCCACTATTTGCGATGCAAAAAGCCGATTCCGGTTTTACGGCCGGGATCGCGTCTTGAAATCGAGTCGAGCATGCAGCGCCTGCGGCTGAAAGCGGACGGACGGATCGTCGAACTGCGCGACGGGCAGGAATTTCCGCTCGCTCCAGCGCCGGTCCTCGCACCATCGGGGACGAATTCCATCGCACCGGTGACGCCCTCGGTCGCGCCTGCGGAAGCTGCTCCCGCGGTTCGCGATCTTCGCCGCCGCGCGCGCTTGACGCAGCTCGAATTCGCAAGCCGGCTCGGTGTCCCCGTTGAGACCATTCGCAACTGGGAGCAGGGCAAACGTCTGCCGCGTGGGCCTGCGCGTGCCCTTCTCGCCGTTATCGCCCACGCCCCGGAGACGGTGTTTTCCGCGCTAGCCAAGACCTGATCGCCAACAGGTGATCGCAAATATCGAGGCTTGACTGCGAAAGAGCCCTGATCCCGCGCGGTGCTGTTGGCAGCACGACGCCGGAGGGGCATAATAGACCCAATAGGTGAGACTTGCCTGAGTTTCCTGCAATGCCATTCGTCAAGGCCAACGGCGCTAGGATTCCCGCGATCGGGCTAGGCACCTGGGAGCTGCGTGGGCGCACCTGCGCGCGTATTGTCGAGCAGGCGCTGAAGCTCGGCTATCGTCACATCGACACCGCCCAGATCTACGAGAACGAACGCGAGGTCGGTGAGGGCCTGCGCGCATCGGGAGTAAGGCGCGACGAGTTGTTCGTGACCACCAAAATCTGGACCACCCATTTCGCGCCGAACGATCTCGAACGGTCGACCAAGGAAAGTCTGGCCAAACTCAGGCTCTCCGAAGTCGATCTGTTGCTGCTGCACTGGCCGAATCCGCACGTGCCGCTGGCCGAGACCCTGGGTGCGCTGGCGCATGTCAAAAAGCTCGGTATGAGCAGGCACATCGGGGTCTCGAATTTCACCGTGGCATTGATCGAAGAGGCCCTGGCTTTATGCCCGGAGCCTTTGGCGTGCGACCAGGTCGAGTATCATCCCTATCTCGACCAGACCAAAGTGCTGGAGGCCTGCGCGCGCCACGCCATGGCCGTCATCGCCTACAGTCCGGTTGCGAAGGGCCGCATCAAGAACGACCAAAGGCTGGCGCAGATCGGGCAAGCCTATGGCAAGACCGCAGCCCAGGTCTGCCTGCGTTGGCTCGTGCAACAGAATGTTGCGGCGATACCGCGAACCTCAAAGATCGAGCGGCTGTCCGAAAATATAGCCATCTTCGACTTCAAGCTGTCGGATGATGAGATGCGTCAGATATTCGAGATGGCGAGCCCCAAGGGCCGGCTGACCGATTACGGCTTCGCGCCGAAGTGGGACTGAGGTGTTAGCTCCCCATCGCCCGCCACGCATTGGATGCGAACTGCCTTCGCCACGTGACGATCACCACGGCGGCCGTCGTCGCGAACAGCACCCAGGGACTGACGAACCAGCCGAGATAGCCGAGCGCAAAGAAGAACGCGCGCTGCCCGCGATTGAAATGCCTTCCTGCGGCCTCAAATAATCGCGTTGTCCGTATGACATGCGCTTCGGCTTCCGGGGTGTCGCGCTGATTGGCCGGCGGCATCGCGCCGAGCAGCATGGCGACATAGTTGAACAGGCGGTAAGCCCAGGCGAATTTGAAGAAGGCATAGATGAAAATCAGGATCAGGCCGACGCATTTGATTTCCCAAAGCGCCGGCGAGGGCCTGATATCGATCGGCAGCGCACCCAGGACGGCCAGCGCCTCGTTGGTTGAGCGCAGCAGCGCCAGCGCCCCGCCGACCGCGAGCAGGCTGGTGGATGCGAAAAAGGCCGTGCCGTTCTGTAGCGCTGCCATGATCTGCATGTCGACCATCCGCGCTTCGCGGTCGAGCATGCGGCGGACCCAGACCTCGCGGTAGACATGCATGCGGGCGGACAGGCTGTCGCGTCCATAGGCGGTATGCTCCAGCGTGAAGGCGTAGACCGCCCATTCCAGCGTGAAAAAGCCGACCGCCAGAATATCGACCAGATATGCGCGCATGCTGCTCGCCCCCTTCAGGCCGGTGAATGCTAACCATGCGTGGTTGATCGCGGCAACCGGCACGATGGCGGTAGGCGCGCCTTGAATGCTCGCCGCACGCCGTGGCACTATGATGCAACAAATGACGGAGATCGTTTTCGCGATGGCTTTAAAGCTTGTGATCGGCAACAAGAACTATTCGTCGTGGTCGATGCGGCCGTGGCTGGCGCTTCGCGCCAACAACATCGACTTCGAGGAGGTTCTTATCCCGCTTTACACCGGCGAGGCCGGCAAAAAGCGGATTCTTGATGTCAGCCGTTCGGGCAAAGTGCCGGTGTTGATCGACGGCGACGTCACGATATGGGATTCGCTCGCCATCATCGAATATCTCGACGAACGTTTCCCTGAGAAACGGTTGTGGCCCGAGGACCGGGCGCAGCGGGCGCATGCGCGTTCGATTTCGGCGGAGATGCATTCGGGCTTCGCGGAGCTGCGCAACGAATGCGGCATGAACCTGCATCGGCCGATCGGCGCCATCGAATTGTCGGCCGAGGCCCGCGGCAACATTGCGCGTATTCAGGAAATATGGACCGAGTGCCGCGAGCGCTTTGGCAGGGCAGGGCCGTTCCTGTTTGGCGCCTTTGGCGGGGCGGACGCCATGTTCGCGCCGGTGGTGCATCGCTTTCGCACCTATGCGATTCCCGTGACGCCGGAGGTACAGCGCTACATGGACGCGATGATGTCATTGCCGGCCTTTCAGCAATGGACCAGCGCGGGCCTTGCCGAAACGCTCGTGATCGACAAATTCGAGACGGTGTGAGCGCCGCAAATAGCGGATTTTCGCGAGCTTCTTGCCTTGACGGCAGCCTGTGAAAGCGGTCTGAATCTCAAACCGACGTCGCGCATCAGCGAAAGGGTATCACCATGGGTATTTTCGATTCATTGGAAAATTCACCCGCACTCAAGGGCGCGCTCGGCCAGCTCGAAAGCGCCGTGCTCCCGGTCGTATTGAGCGAAGTGCTTGGCAACGGCAGTCAAGGCGGCCTCTCCGCGATCGTTGCCAAGCTGCAGCAGTCGGGCCTCGGCGATCAGGTCAAATCCTGGATCGGCAACGGCCAGAACCTGCCGATCACGGCAGAGCAACTGCAGCAGGCGCTGGGCAGCGACACCGTCAAGCAGCTGGCGGCGCGTTTCAATATTCCAATCGATCAGATCACCCAGATTTTGGCGCAGCAACTTCCGAAGGCGGTGGATCACGCCAGTCCGGACGGCAAGCTGCCGCATGCCGCCTGACCTCAAACGGCCGGTTCCGTGTCGGCGGTGGGGCTTTGCCGATCGCAAGCCCATGAACGCCCTCTCTGGGTCGGCGCAGGAGGCTGGCGTTTTCAGGGGAATTTGGCCTGCTCCCGCCAGGTAGGGGAGTAAATGGGTCCGGTTCCGCGCAACCCCGGCCGGATTCGTCCAGAACGGGCAAACTGCCGTTTATCCTACTGAGAAACCTGCAAAATAATCGCATTTCCATGTGCTGATGTAACTGGCCAAGAAGACTTGGCCCGTGTTATACAGCCGCTGTTTTTCAGTCGGCGGATGCAAGCGGGGACCGTGGGCGGAGCCGGCGTTTTTGCGTGATGGAGAGGGCGTTGAAGCATAAATACAACGTTGGAGAGACTGTCTATTTTACCGCCAGCAACGTCGCTCGTCCGGCCGCGAGCGGCACCTATGAAGTGATCCGGCTGCTTCCGACCGACGGCGATGACTGTCAGTACAGGATCAAGAGTTCGATCGAAGCGTTCGAACGGGTGGCCAAGGAAAGCCAGCTCGCCATTTCTTAAAACTGTGCGCAACGGAGAGGCGAAGCGGCTTTCCGTTTCGCCCGCCGTCAAAAGGCCCCGTTCGCCGAATCAGGCTGCGAAAAAACGCTGAGTTGCGAAAGCATCAGCATCCACTTTTCGCCGAATGTATTCTATGCTGCGTTGAAGGACATCGCGCATGAACTGGGCCTGGGCCAACTCGCTCGATCAGATCTGGCGTTCGCCGGCCTTTCCGATGTGGCTGACATTGGCCGCGGCGGGATTTTTCGGGATCATCGTCCTCATCACGCTGTTGCGCGCCGAGAAATCGGTGGCCAACGGCGCGCTTATGGTAATCGCGTTGCTGGCCGGCGGTATTGCCGTCGCCGCAACTATTCGTGGCTTCGGTTCGGACGGGCCGAGCGTCAGCGCGGAGATCCGATCTCCCCAGCCGACCATCGCCGGCCTGCCGGCTTTGTCGTGTGTAGACGATCTGGCCGGAGAGGCGGTTCTGACCTCTTGCGAGAAGGCATTGTTCGGCTCCCCTGAGTCGACCGCCGCGGCGATTTCCTATGCGGCCTCTCAAATTACCCGGCTGACGTCTTTCGGTGACGTGACGGCTGCCAACAAGATCATGACGCCCGAGTTGCAGGCGCTGCGTCATGCGGTCGAGCATGACCGGTATGGGTTGATGGCTTATGTGCTGGCCGTGCGCGATCATTGTACGCCGTCGGACTGCGCGGCCTTCCAGGCGTTGGCGGATCGCCACCAAATCGTGACCAACATGGATGAGCGGGTCTATGACGTTATGATCTCGCGATACGCGGCGACATGGAATGCGCCGCCCGCGCCCGTGGCCGCGCCGGTTGCGGCCCTTGTTCCGGGGGTGCCGACCGGCAAGCCCACCAACGCCGATTTTCCGAGCGCTGCCTCGACCCCGCCGGTCAGTATCATGACGCCGGAGCCCGGTGCGGCTACGACGTCATCTGTATCGCGTCCGCCCGCGCCGGCGGCAAATGCGCCCTTGCCGCAAGCACGCCCGGCTGCGGCGACGTCGCCCACGCTGGCGGCGGCCAAGAAGCAGCCGGCACCGAAGACCGCGCGTACGCCCGCGCCGGTCCCCCTCGCGCCGGCGACCGCTGCTGCTCCGGCGGCCTCGAATGAATGATCCTTTCAAAAGCCGGCACTGATCGCTAACCTCAAGAACATGTCGCTTCATCTCATTAAGCTTTGCGTCGGCTGCGAATCGGTGAAGGAACTCAAAGGCTGGGTCGCCGAGCGTATCCAGGCCGCCAGGAAAAAAGGCCTGCCGCCTCACCATATTCACATCACGAGGATGACGCCCAAGCGCGTCGAGCAGCTGCTCACGGGTGGTTCGCTTTACTGGGTCATCCGCGGTGAAATCGCGGCACGCGAAAAACTCATCGCGATCGAACCCTTCCGTGATCGGGACGGTATCGGGCGATGCCGGCTGGTGATGCAGCCCAAGGTGATTGCGGTCTCGCCGCGTCCGATGCGGGCCTTCCAGGGCTGGCGGTACTTTACCGAGGACGCGGCTCCGCCCGATCTCGGCAAGGCCGCGGCCGCCAGCGTCGCGGCAATGCCCGAACCGATGCGCCGCGAATTGCGCGATCTCGGGCTGCTCTAACGTCTCGCCAATCTGGAGCCAGACTTTTCAGACCGCCATATTGTCGATCAGGCGGGTCTGTCCGATCTTCGCGGCGACCAGGATCCGCGGCGGTCCGTCGCCGACGGATGCCATCGGCGCGAGCGTTTCAGCGTGCCGGAGCTCGAAATAGTCCACCGCGAACCCAGCCCCGGTGACCATTTCGAGGCCGCCAGCCATTGCGGCTTCAATGTCGTCGCTCGCCCGCAGTCGGTGGGCGCTTTCCTTCATGGCACGAAATAGGACGGTTGCGGCGCGGCGCTCCTCGGGCGAGAGGTAGACGTTGCGCGACGACATCGCGAGCCCATCGCGCTCGCGAACGGTTCTGGAACCGATTACCTTCACGCCGAGGTCGAGATCCCGCGCCATCCGCGTCACTACGCGCAGCTGCTGAAAATCCTTTTCGCCGAAGATGGCGAAATCTGGCCGGACTTGCGTAAACAATTTGCCGACCACGGTGGCGACACCGCCGAAGAAATGGGGCCGGAAGCGGTCCTCGAGACCGGCAGTGGCCGGCCCGTCGGTGAGAATCCGAGTGGCAAAGCCGTCCGGATACATCGTCTTGACGTCGGGGTTCCAGATCAGGTCGACATCCTCGGCCGCAAGTTTGGCGACATCGGCCTTCCAAGTGCGCGGATATGATCCGAAATCTTCGGACGGGGCAAACTGCGCCGGGTTAACGAAGATCGACACGACGACCCTTCGGGCGCGGCGTTTCGCCAACCGAACCAGCGACACATGGCCGTCATGGAGCGCTCCCATGGTCGGCACCAGCGCGATCGAGGCTTTTTTCGCGCGAAGGCCATCGAGGGCTCGACGTAACGCGGGAATCGTGCGGACGATCATGGGGCTTGGCGACATCGGAGCTCGATTCGTGAGGTCGGTGAGTCGGAGGCGTCTGCCTTGATGGCGGGAGGCCGACCTTATCAAGGCCGATGCCATGCCGCCAAGCTGGATGGCACTCGAATCGGAGAAGCCGGCCTCGATAGGAGCTCGCCGAATCATGTAGCCCGTCTGCGGCGCGACGCGTGATGCGTGCGATTCAGCATAAGGACAGACTGAAGTGTGATTTGAGTGCGCGAGTGCGCATTTAACTTGACCGCGGTCCCGCGGAATTTGAAGATATCACAGGGGGTCGACGCATGTTGGTGCAGACTAGTCAGGGTCAAGCCGGCTCGGCTCACGTCGTTGTGCTGGGCAACGAGAAGGGTGGATCGGGTAAATCCACCACCGCCTTGCATATCGCCGTCGCCTTGATGAAAGCCGGCCAGCGCGTCGCCACCATTGATCTCGATTGCCGCCAGCAAAGCTTCACGCGTTACATCAACAATCGGCGCGCCTGGGCCAACCGTACCGGTCTTGACCTCGAAATTCCCGTACATCGCTGCATCAAGCTCGGCCAGACCATGCAGATCGCCGACAACGAATCATCCGAATTCCAGCAATTTGCGGACGCGGTGAGCGTGGTCGAGCAAACCTTTGATTTTGTCGTCATCGATACCCCCGGTTCCGACAGTTATCTGATGCGGCTCGCGCACTCGATGGCCGACACTCTGGTGACGCCGATCAACGACAGCTTCCTCGATTTCGACGTGCTAGGAACAGTCGACCCTGAAACCTATTCTGTGACCGGCGAGAGCCATTACGCCGAGATGGTGCGCGACACGCGGCGCAAGCGCCGCCAGGTCGATGGCGTCAGCACCGACTGGATCATCGTTCGCAACCGGCTTTCGATGCTTGGATCACGTAACAAGCAATTGGTCGCCGATGGACTCAACGAATTGTCGCTGCGGCTCGGCTTCCGTTCGATTGACGGTTTCGCCGAACGTGTCGTTTACCGGGAATTCTTTCCGCGCGGCCTTACCGCGCTTGATGACCTTGACGAGGCAACGCTCGGCACCCGCCCGAACATGGGTCATGTGACGGCGCGCGAGGAAGTCACCAGTCTGCTGCGCCAGCTGAAGCTTCCGCTCGACGAGCGCGGGCGTCGCCGCGCGGCCAACCGGGCCGAATGGTTCAGCCAGGTCGACAAGCCGCTGGAAATTCACGACATCCTGGGCGCCTGAAAACCCTTGCGGTAAATTGTTACGGTCCGGTGGGATCCTCCTTCCGATCCGCTTTTATGCGGCCGATCGCAACTGGCCCGGCGAGTTCACCCGCAGCTGTAGGCTCGGCCTTTGCCAAACCTTTGTCTTTTGGCCGCCTTTTACCCCGGTTCTGAACCCGCCATTGATGTGTGATGTCCAATCAGGATGAGGCGGAACCTCGATGGCTCCTCTGCACAACTCTGGTGCACCGCACAATGATGAGGCGGCCAAGTCACAATATTTGGTCTTCCTGTCACGCCGCTGTGACTGATATTAATAAAGCGTAAACGCAAAAGGCCCGCATGGAATTCGGACACTGAGGCGGCTACGCCGAGGACGAATATGAAACGTGGAATTGCCGTTCTGCTTTCGCTGTCTGCCCTTGTTACGGTCGCTTATTTCAGCGCCAGCAAGTTGGCGATCCGGCATGAAACGTTGATGTTCAATGATCCAGCGCGCGGCAACCGTCCGGTCGAGGTTGATGTTGCCGTCCGGCGCGACAAGGAACTGGAGGCGAATGCCGGCATGATCAAGTTGCCGGTGGCGATCCTCAATCACGGCAACACCGTCAAATTCACCGAGTACTCGTTTCTGGCAAACGTCTTTGCCGCCCGCGGCTATATGGTGGCCAGTATTCAGCACGACCTTGCCACCGACGCACCCTTGGTAACGAACGCGGGCGAGCTTTATGTCGGCCGGCTGCCGCAATATCAGCGCAGCATCGCCAACATCCATTTTGCCGTCGGCGAGCTGCGCAAAATCCAGCCGAATGCGGACTACGGTCACCTGACCATGGTGGGGCATTCCAACGGCGGTGACGTTTCGATGTACTTCGCCAAGATGTATCCCGATCAAATCAAGAAAGTCGTGACCCTCGACAATTTGCGCGTGCCGTTCATGACCGACGGCAAATTCAAGATCCTCTCGTTCCGTTCGAAGGACCCCGTCTTCAAGGCCGACCCCGGCGTCATTCCGGACGACGAAGTTTGTGCGAAGGCAGGGATCACGGTGGTGCGGACCGCGTTCCAGCACAACGACATGCGCGATACCGGCCCGGACGACGCAAAGGCAACGATCCAGGGAATGCTCGACAAATTCCTTGACGACGAGAGCCCGCTCAGGCCGGTCGACATCAAAGGGCCGCCGGCGATGACCGATGCCCGGCCGATGGTGCCCTACGCGCCAGTCTCTCGGAACTGAGGAAGAGTGCTGGCGCCCTCGATAACGACCGCTTAAGGGTGACACCGGACGTGCATTGACCCGCTCGGGGTCGCAGCCCACATACAGCTTGCAACCAGCTCGCGAGCCTCTATGTCCGGCGAACCGATCAAACCGAAGTCTGTCGACAAAATATCCGAAGGCGGCAAGACCGGTTCATTGCCGGAGGCCAAGCCGTCGGCTGCGGAAGACATTGCCGCCTTCGTCGCCAAGGCGAGAGCGATGTCCCCGCATGCGGCAGGTAGCAGGGGCCGGCTGGTTTTCGCGCTCGACGCCACCATGAGCCGGCAGCCGACGTGGGATATGGCTTGCGCGCTGCAGGCGGACATGTTTCGCGAGGCGGCGGCGCTGGGCAGTCTCGATATCCGCCTCGTCTATTATCGCGGCCTCAACGAATGCCGCGCCACAGGGTGGATTTCCGACAGCGCCCAACTGGCGAATCTGATGGGCAAGATCGATTGCCGCGGCGGCAACACCCAGATCGGCAAGGTGCTCTCCGAAGCGCGGCGCGAGGCCGTCGCCTCAGGGGTGCGGGCGGTCGTGTTTGTCGGCGACGCGATGGAGGAGAGTGTTGACGACCTCTGCGTCAAGGCGGGCGAGCTGGGCTTGCTCAAGGTTCCCGTGTTCATGTTTCAGGAGGGCCACGACGCCGTCGCCGAACAGGCGTTTCGGGAAATCGCACGCCTGACGGGCGGCGCATGGTGCCGGTTCGATCCAGGGGCAGCGGCGCAGTTGCGTGAACTGCTCCGCGCGGCTGCGGCCTATGCGGCCGGCGGCCGCGAGGCTTTGTTGCGGCTCTCGAAAAGCGCAAGCGGCGCGGCCAAATTGCTCGGTCAGATGAAGTAATCTTGTTTCGCCGCGATCGGCGGCGTGAAGCGCGAGGTCGACGGTCAGTCGGCCGTTCTGGCTTTGCGAGCGTATCCAGCGCCGCCGTCAGGTCGCTTTCCGTCCCGTATCAGCCGATGCCGCTTCGCAAGCTCGGCTGACCGCACTATATTAAGACCATGCCTACCCTGATTGCCGGTGTCCTCGCCGTAGTCGTTCTCTATTCCCTGCTGCAGATGTTTCGCGCAGCCAATCCGATTGTGCTTGCCCGCGTGATCAAGATCGGCGGCGGTGTGGTGGCGCTCGCGGTCGCCGCCTTTACCGGCCTTCGGGGCGAACTCGCCGTCGCCGTCCCGCTTGGCATCTTTGGCGCGGGTCTATTGGGCTGGTCGCCGTTCGGAGCGTCGGGCTTCTCTGGTATCGGCGGACTATTCGGCGGGGGAAAGCGTTCGCCCGGGCAGACCTCGCGCGTCCGCTCCCAATTCTTCGACATGAAGCTCGATCATGACAGCGGTGCTCTTTCCGGCCAGATCGTGGCCGGGCCGAACGCCGGACATTCGCTTGAGGAGTTCGACCTGCCGCAGTTGTTGGAGATGATTCCGGCCCTGGATGCCGAAAGCGTGCCGTTACTTGAAAGCTATCTGGACCGCCGGTTTCCCGCCTGGCGTCAGAACGCGCAAGGAGACGCGGCAAGGGGGCAGGGCCGCCCGGCGGCGAGCGGCAAAATGACGGACGAGGAGGCCTATCAAATCCTTGGCCTGCAGCCGGGGGCGGCGCGCGACGAGATCGGCCGAGCGCACCGCGCGCTCATGAAGAAACTGCATCCCGACCAGGGGGGGTCTACGTATCTCGCCGCCCGTGTAAACGAGGCCAAGGAAGTTTTGCTTCGTACGCATCACAACTAACTCCGGCACGCCACCAAACGCCACAAACGCGAGCCGCTTCTGCTTCTTTTCCGGTTAACGCCCTTGACCGCCCGCCGTTGTCCGGCGTGGTCGGTCATTCACCCCTGAAAGTTTAACTGCTAAATCTTGACGAGAAGTTTGCAAAACCCGGGCTTCTAACCCGGATGTGCCGGTATGATCGTCTGCTCGATCAGTTTCGGACGGTGATGCAGGAAATATCGCTGCGTTTCAGCGTCCGACAGACCGCTTCGGCCTGATCGCGGTCGAGGCCTGCAAAGCGGGCTCGAAACAGCTTCTTGTCGCCCTTGGCGACGACCGGCTCGGTAAAGGAATCAGCCTTGTTGAGCAGGCCACGGGCCTGGCTGCGCGCGGCTTCGATACGCTGCCGCGCTTCGCCTTCAGTCTCGAGCGCACCGACCTGAATGATCCATCCGGTGTGGGCTGCCTCGGGTTTGATGGCGCCATTTTGCTGAATGGTTTGCGGCAGCGGTTGGGCGCGGGAGGAGGGATCGGCGTAAGCCATAGCCTGGGACGACGGGACGCTTGATGCCGGCAATACGCCAAGGATGCCGTTTCCGGTACCGTGGTTCGCAGGCTGCGGCGGCATGTCGGTCCTGGCCGCCTCCAACTTGCCATTCTCCAGCTTTCCCGTTTCAGCTTTGACAACGACCGCGCTCGATGTCTCTGGCACGTCCGCTCGGGCCCCTATTGCGCTGGTGACGGGAGGAGCGGGCTGTGGGGGGCCCGCGGAGGCCAGCTTGACCTGTCCGGCCTTGATCTGGACTGTCTTCACCTTGACCGGCTTCATCGGTTCGGACGAGCCGGGGATCGCCGCGATCGGTTGGGTTTGGATCACGCCATTGGTAAGCGGCGCGGGTTCGGACCTGGGCTCTGACGTCGATTCTGATTTGGGCTCGGATTTGGATTGAGCCGCTGCCGCCGTTGAGGTCACAGTTCGTGCCGCCGGCGCAGCCGAGCGCGAGGCCGGCAGGGCAGGCTCGGCCGAAACGGCCGCGACCTGGACGGAGCCCTGGACCTGAACCGGCTGTGCAGGCTGAGTTGCGGCCTCGGCTTGTGCCGCGTCGGTCTCGGCAGGATTACGTTCGACGATCGCTACGACGGTACGTTTGGTCGAAGCTTTTTCGAGATTTTCCACAAGCAGGGTTCGCATGATGGCATCGCGCGAGCTGGCGCTGCGGCCCCCCAGGACCACGCCCACCAGATGGCGGTTACCTCTGCGCATTGATGTCACGAGGTTGAAGCCGGAGGCGCGGGTGTAGCCGGTCTTGATTCCGTCAACGCCTTCGACGTTGCCGAGCAGGCGATTATGGTTGGTGATGGAATGGCCGCGGAAATTGAACGCCACCGTCGAAAAGTAGCGATAATAGCGTGGGAAGCGCTCCTGGATGGCGCGACCAAGGGTCGATTGATCGCGCGCCGTCGTCACTTGTTCGTCGTCGGGCAGACCGGACGCGTTGCGATAGACCGTCTTGTTCATGCCGAGAGCGCGCGCCTTGCGGGTCATCAGCTTGGCGAAATCGTCTTCGTCCCCGGCAATGGATTCGGCAATTACGACGGCGGCGTCGTTGGCCGAGCGCGTCACCAGCCCCTTGATGGCGTCTTCGACGCGGATGCTCTGGCCGGGGCGCAATCCGAGTTTGGTGGGCGCCTGTTCGGAAGCGCGCTCGGATACCTGCATTTCCGTGTCGAGCTTCATCTTGCCGGCATCGAGCCGCTCGAACAGCAGATAAAGCGTCATGATCTTGGTGAGCGAGGCGGGGTGACGGATCGCGTCAGGATTGTTCGAAGAAAGAACCGCGCCGGAATTGCCGTCTACGATAATGGAGGAGAACGCCGGGCTGTAGCTCTGCGTCTCATGGTGGTGGCGCACATGATGGTGCCTGTAGCGGCGCGCCTCGGCGATGTCGGTGGTGAAAGTGACCGCGGTGGTAGCCGCGACGAACCCGAAGAAGCAAACCCGCAAAACGTGCGAGGAAGCCAAGGTTGTACGAAGCATGAACTTCCCCGTCCCGATTTCTGTCTTGATCACCGGTTCGTGAGGCCAAATTATGCCCAATTGCCGGCGACGTTCCCTGTTCAGACACCGGCGCTGAGCGCTCATTCCGCTCGGCCGGCCGACCAGTCCGCTATTCAAGCTAAGACGCTGTCCGCAAACAGATTTCGTATGCCTGCCCGGAGCCGGACACCGGCGATCAGGTTAGGTGGCCGCGGTTTCCAAAAGATTAACAAAGGCTTGCGCGAAACTCCTGAATTAGAGAGAAAAAGAAGAAACTTGTGCATCGCACAAATGCCTTGATTTTTTTGTGCGCTGCACTATATAGCGAGTCGTCAGGGGGCCGGGACCTCCCGGCAGGTTAGTAGACATCAGTCTGGGAAAAGGAACTCCACCATGGTCAAGGTCGAAGACATTCAGCAGTATGGAAAAGAGCATCTCGAGACGGTCGCTGCATCGGCGGCGAGCCTTCAGAGTGGCTTGCACGCCATTGCAAGCGCCTACGGCGACTACACCAAGAAATCGTTTGAAGATACGAAATCATTCGTCGAGAAGCTGTCGGGCGTGAAGTCGCTGGACAAGGCGATCGAAGTGCAGACGGAATTCGCGAAATCGGCTTATGAGACCTTTGTAGCCGAGTCGCAGAAGATCGCAGCCCTCTATGGCGATCTCGCCAAGCAGACCTTCAAGCCGCTGGAAGGCATGGTCGCAAAGTTTACGCCGGCCGCCACCCACTAATCGCGGCTCGATTGCTCGTAAAATTCAAAAGCCCGGCTTTCAGGCCCGGGCTTTTTCTTGCCTGGAATGTCTTAGAGCTATCCGCGGGCTCGTCCTCAACAGCAATTCCCGACCAACCGTGTTGCGGACGCGCGCTGCTCTTCCCCACTTTGTCAAACCCGCCGGGATTGACTAATCTTCTGACTTCGCCGGTCCGGGAATCGGGCCTGTCGCAAGCCGCGTGCGGTAAAAATCTGCGTGCTTGCAGCAAACCGAAGCTAGACCCATATTCCAGCTATCGATCCAGCTGATGGGTCAGGCCGGCCGGGAGCGGCGATCTGGAAGGTGTCCGGGGTTGTTCGATGGCTCCCATGTGAGAACATCGCCCGGCCGCTACCGGCTCCCATGGGGACTTCGAACGCCTGTGCCATGTTACAATTGATAACCAAATCTGATCCGTCCCTGCCGTCTGTCGGCGTATTTGCTCCCCGAATGGGCAACGATGAAAACCGCGTTGGCGGAACCGGTGGTCCCGCCACATCCGTTATCGCCAAGGTCAAACCGAAGACAAAGCGGCCAAACCTTTACCGCGTCTTGATATTGAACGATGACTACACGCCGATGGAATTCGTGGTTCACGTTCTCGAGAAATTCTTCCAGAAGGATGTCGAGGCCGCGACCAAGATCATGCTGCACGTTCACCATCACGGGATCGGGGAGTGTGGTATATTCACCTATGAAATCGCCGAGACCAAGGTGACCCAGGTGATGGATTTTGCCCGCAAACACCAGCATCCCCTGCAATGCGTGATGGAAAAGAAGTGACCTTGCGCGTGCTCCGCCAAAAATCGGAACGGGTTTTGCATTATTAACGTGGGTGGACGTGGGCGATAAAGACAAGTTGCCCGCGGAATCACCTGAACGTGCAGGAAGAACCTGCCTGTTGCGGGAACCGGTCTTTTGCCATGATCGGATGTAACTATATATGACAAAGGTTGTTGTTGCCTGACCGGGCCGCGACGATCATGATGGCGGGGGCCATAGAGGATTAGAATGCCGACTTTTTCCCAAAGCCTAGAACAATCCCTGCATCGTGCGCTGGCGATTGCGAACGAGCGTCATCACCAATATGCGACGCTTGAACACCTTCTGCTGTCGCTGATCGATGACTCGGACGCGGCCGCCGTCATGCGCGCTTGCAGCGTCGATCTCGACAAGCTGCGCACCAGCCTCGTCAATTATCTCGAGACCGAGTTCGAAAACCTGGTCACGGACGGCGCCGATGACGCCAAGCCGACCGCCGGCTTTCAGCGCGTGATTCAGCGCGCGGTGATTCATGTCCAGTCGTCCGGCCGCGAGGAGGTGACCGGCGCCAATGTGCTGATCGCGATCTTTGCCGAACGCGAGAGCCACGCGGCCTATTTCCTGCAGGAACAGGATATGACCCGCTACGACGCGGTCAACTATATCAGCCACGGCATCGCCAAGCGCCCCGGGGTGTCGGAAGCGCGTCCGGTCCGTGGGGTCGACGAAGAGACCGAGACCAAGGGCAACGAGGATTCCAAGAAGAAGGGCGAGGCGCTCGATACTTACTGCGTCAACCTCAACAAGAAGGCCCGCGACGGCAAGATCGATCCGGTGATCGGACGGAATGCCGAGATCAACCGCGCCATCCAGGTGCTCTGCCGCCGGCA
>Ga0137403_10000571_pt1 | contig 47701 bp, 57 predicted proteins | sample CZOMad2_1_16fung_FD_122057 | JGI IMG/M metagenome (GOLD analysis project Ga0137403, IMG submission 122057) | Vadose zone soil fungal communities from Angelo Coast Range Reserve, California, USA - CZOMad2_1_16fungal (Hybrid Assembly) | ecosystem: Environmental > Terrestrial > Soil > Vadose zone... | reverse complement strand
CCGTGTCGCATCGCTCCCGATGAGCCACGGCGCGATGTAGCGCTCGCTGGTGGCGGCAACGGACTCCGAGGACTCCTCACTCCACGTCGGGCCGCCCAGGCACGCCGCCTCGCCCCACCCCGCGAGTCCGTCCGCCGTCTCGAGGCGCACGAAGACGAAGTTCACCGCCTCGAGAGTCGTGAAGGACATCTTGTGGGGGCGCTCCACCGGGATGTCGGCCTGGATGACCCGCACGGCGGCGATCTTCATGCGGGCGTCTCGTCGAGAATCGCGTTGCCCCCGTTCAGAACATGTTGGCTTCGGCGTGGACGCGCCCGGCCCGGAACCGGCCCTGCGACAATGCGTCAATATCCATGCTGGTCGCGCGGCCGTCAAGCACGATCTCCGTCATGAGGATGCCGAGGCCGCGCGAATGCATGAAGCCGTGCCCAGAAAAGCCGCAGGCGACGTAGAAGGCTGGCGCCCCTTCAGCGGGCGGTCGAGCCACCGATGATGCCGCCACCGACGATAGGACGTCGGAGGTCTTGCTCACGCCGGGCGACGTCTCAGGCGGGCCTCGGCGGTAGTCCCGCACTCACCGCGTCGTGCACCATGCGGACGAGGGTGGTGATGTCGAACACGGGCAGGCCCGTGGCCGCCTGGATGTCGGCGCGGTACGGCGGCATGTTGGTGCACTCGAGCACCATGGCGCCGATCTCGGGATGCGCTTCCACGAGGCGGCGGGCCACCGTCAGGTGCTCCTGGCGGGCGATCTCGACGTCCAGCTCCAGTTGATTGTCGAGCATCACTCGCGTGAACTCCTTCTCCGTCTCGAGGCCCGCCATCACCGTGGGAATGTCCCGAGTGATGCCGGCGCCCGCGAAGTGGTCGGGGCGGAGCGACGAGGCATCCACGGTCATGATGCCGACGACCTTGCCCGGGGGCAGCATCCGATAGACGAGGGGCACCAGCATGAGGCTCGACGTGAAGACCGGGATGGAGACGGCGGCCGCCATGTCGGCCTGGTACATGGCGAGAAAGCCGCAATTGGTGGTGACGGCCCGCACCCCCTCGCGCTCCAGGGCGCGAGCGCCTTCGATGAAGGTGGGCAGCAGTGCCCGCTGGCCATGACGCACCACGAGATCCGGCGAGGCACCGCGCACGCGGTGGTAGAGCACGGGGAAATCAAAGGTCGCGGCATTGCCCATGTCGCCCGGAATGCGCGGGAACTGGGTGTCGAGCATGAGAATGCCCACGGAGAATCCGTAGATGTTCTGGCCGCCTCTCACCTTCATGCCGGGATCCTCAGGGTCGCGGGGGGGGGTCGATCGGGCTAGTTCAGCTGGGCGAGCTTTTGCCGAGCTCTGCGGAGATGTCCCTTCACCGTCTCGTGGTCCTCGGCATCGGGGAATTCGGTCAGATAACGCTCCCAGTCCCCGAGCCCGCGCCGGACCTCGCCCAGATTGCTCCAGGCCACGCCGCGGTCGCGCCATTCGGTGGCCGCCTTCGGGTCCAGCACGAGCAGGCGGTCGATGGCGCCCACCACCCGGTCCCATTCCTGGCGCTGCCAGAAGGCGCCCTTGAGATTGCCGAGCATGCGCGTCAGGAGCTGCCGGCCCGACACCGGCGCATAGTGCTCGGGCAAGAGCGTCACCGGGCGTCCCACCACGCGCCCCACAAGCTCCTCGCATTCCTCCGGGGTCACGAGGGCGCCTTCGTTGAAGGGGTCGAGGAGAATCTGTGAATCATCGAGCCGCGCCCCCGCGATGAAGTGGCCGGGCAGCCCTATGCCCTCGATGGCGAGGCCGAGACGCTTGCCCACCTCCATGAGGACAAGGCTCAGCGTGATGGGAATGCCCTGGCGCCGGTCCAGGACGTCGTTCAGGAAGCTGTTGCGCGGATCGTAGTACTCGTCGCGATTGCCGGCGAAGCCCTGCTCCACGAAGAGGTATTCGCGAAGGCGGTGCAGGCGCCCGAGGGCGTCCGTGGAGCGGCGCGTGCCGTCCACCGCGCGGGCCAGACCGTCCAGCCTCTCCAGGTAGGAGTCGGCGTCGAGCCGCGGATACTCCCAGCGGGCGATGGACAGGGCGGCCCTCGCCAGATCGATACGGCCGTCAGGCCGCGAGACCAGCTCGGAGAGCTCGAAGAGCGACCGGTCGGGGTCCATCAGCAGCCGGGAGCGTGATGGATGCCGGCCGTCTTGAGGGCGGCCTGCTGAAGCTCTTCCGCGAGGGCGAGGGTGCGCGCGGATGCCCGTCGCGCCAGCTCCTGCGCCTCGTCCGTCACGGCGAAGCGGAGGAGGAGCGAGCGCCCGAGCTGGTGGTGGAAGTACTCATCCGGCTCGATCACGTCTCGATAGAGCGTCGCCGTCACCTTGTCCCCCGCCCGCTCGCAGAATTCGATGAACTGGCGGTTCTTCACCACGGCGATGGCCTCGCGCGTGAACTGTCCCGCGGCCACCCGCTCGACGGTCGTGGTCAGCCGGTCGAGAAACTGGAAGAGCGGGCCATAGCCCTTGGCCACGGGATTGAAGGCGCGAGCGTCGAAGCCGAGGTCGCGCAGGCGGTCGGCGATCATCCGGTAGTGCTTGGCCTCGTCGCCGGCCTGCCGGGCAAAGGCCATCTTCACCTCGACGTCGTCGGTGGCCACCAGCCATCGCGAGGCGATTTCCGTGGCTTCGATCTCGTTCTTGAGGGCGACCTTGAGCAGGTTGAGAACCGTCAGCTCGCCCTTGACCTCGGGCTTGAGCGTGGACTCCGGATCCAGGCGCTTGAGGATGGTCTGGTTGCGCGCGTCGAGATCGCGAACGAACTCCTCGCCCGTCATGCCACCACTCCGCTCTTGAGCAGCTCCGGCAACTCCTGGGTCAGCGTCTCCTTGGTCACGACCCGGGCACAACGCGCGTGGAGCGGCTGGGTGGCTCGCGCCAAGGCGTGCGTGGTGAAGCCCAGCACGGGGGGACGAGGCGCCGCGGCATCCAGCACGGCGAAGAAGGCCTCATAGTCCCAGCCGTTGGTGGTGAGGTCGAGAATCACCAGATCGGGGGCGGTCGTGAGCGCGGACTCGAGCTCGAGGGGCGTGCGGGCAAACGTGAGCGGGGTATCGACCATCCGGGCCGTCTCTCTGATACGTGCCACGAAGAACAAATCCTTCACCACACCCACGACTTTAATCGTCCTGCTCCTGGATCCCCAGCCAGTATTTGTTCCACTCGGCCAGATGGGTCAGCGTCGAGAAGTCGCGCATCCGGTCCAGATACAGGCGACCATGGAGATGGTCGGTCTCGTGCTGGATGACCCGGGCAAAGAATTCCTTGGCCACGCCGTCGATCCACGTTCCCTCACGATCGTAGGCTTCGAGCCTGATCGCGGTGTGCCGTGGGACCATGCCGCGCATGTCGGGCACGGAGAGACACCCCTCCCAGCCGTCCTCCATCTCCTCGGTAATCGACGTCACCACCGGATTGATGAGCACGGTCAGGGGAATGGCGGGCGCCTCCGGATACCGGGGATTGCCCTGAACCTCGATGACGCAGATCTGCTTCAGCACATGGACCTGGGGCGCGGCGAGGCCCGCCCCGTTGTACTCGCGCATGGTCTCGACCAGGTCGTCGATGAGGCGCTGAGTCTCGGGCGACCGGATCTCGTCGAGGGGAACGGGCAACGACTTTGCGCGCAACACGGGATGACCCAGGCGGGCGACCTTCAGGATGGCCATGTCATCGCTCCTCTGCCCCGGAGTGTAACACGGCCCCCCTAGCCCTCCCGGAGACTCAGGACATTGTAGGCGGACACGGGCTTGGCGAAGCCCTTGAGGGTGAGCTCGCCCACCGACTCCGCCGTCACCAGCGAGGCCACGGAGGACAGGAGCGTCCGCGACATGAGCACCTGACCCGGCTTGGCCTCCGCGCAGAGGCGGGCGGCGAGATTCGACACGGGGCCGATCGCCCCATAGTCCCAGCGCCCCTCGAAGCCTATGGCGCCGATGGTCGCGATTCCCTGGGCAATGCCGACGCCGAAATGGAGATCGTAGCCACGCCTCCGCCACTCGGGCACGAGGGCCTCCACGCGCCCTCGCATGGCCACGGCCATGCGGACGGCTCGCTCTCGCGCGTCCGCCATTTCCACCGGGTCGTTGAAAAAGACCATCAGGCCGTCGCCCGCGAAGTGCTCGAGGGTGCCCTCGCACTCCAAAATGAGCCGGCCCATCTCGCGGTGGTACTCGTGGAGCACGCCCATGACCTCTTCCGGCGGCGCCGTCTCCGCGAAGGCGGTGAAGCCGCGCAGGTCCACGAAGACCACCGTGATCTCCCGGCGGTGGCTCTTGAGCGGATCCTCCGCGCCCCCGCTGACGATGAGCTCGGCGAGCTGCGGGGAGAAGAAGCGCTTGAGCCGGCCCAGGCGCTCGAGCTGGGCCACCTGCGCCTGCACGCGCTGCTCGAGATTGCTGTTGAGGTCGGCGAGCTCGGTCGCCTGGGCCTGGACGGTGGTGTAGAGGTCCTTGATCCTCAGCAGAGACCGGACGCGCGCGGCCAGCTCGGCCATGTTGACGGGCTTGGTGAGAAAGTCGTCCGCGCCCGCATCGAGGCCCTTGATCCGCTCGCGCGTCGGGTCGAGGGCGGTGACCATGACTACGGGAAGCATGCCGTGCTCGGGGTTGGCGCGAATCCGCCGGCATACCTCGTAGCCGTCCATGCCGGGCATCATCACGTCGAGGAGGACGAGATCGGGCCGCTCGGCCTCGAGCTGATCGAGTCCGTCCTGTCCCGTGGCGGCGGTGACGGTCTCGTACCCCTTGGCCGAGAGGAGATCCACGAGCATCTTCACATTGTGCGGCGTGTCGTCGACGATGAGAATCTTCTTGGGCCGCATGCCGTGAACGCTAAGCTCCCGGCACCCGCGTGTCAAGATCCCGAGATGCGGGGGGTTTCTTGACTCCTCCGAGAGCGGTTGCTAGCATGCCCTTGCATTGTCTTCGACGCCCCGTCACGACGCCGGATATCTTGGTGACCCCGCCGCGAACGCTGCCGCGCCATCTCCCGGGCTCAGCGATCGCGCCGCCCGTCTCCTCCTCGCGTACACCCCCCTGGGGCCCCTGGTGCGCGCGGTCGCGCGCATGCGGTCTTCCGTGCACTTCAAGCTGCTCGCCGCCTTCATGCTCGTGGCCCTCCTCGTGGCCGTCATGGGCGCTATGAGCCTCGAGATCATGAGCCGCATGGCCGCCCAGAGCGAGCGGATGCACCACGCCCATGAGCGTGTGACCGCGGCGCGGCAGGCCCAGCACGCCCTCGCCCTCCAGATGAACTACACGGCCATGGCCCTCATCCTCCGCGACGAGGAGACCATCGGAAGTATCCTCAAGGAGAACAACCGGCTCAATACCATGCTCGCCGAGATCGAGAACGCCGCCCCCGCCGAGGAGCGCGAGGTCATCCAGCGCATCCGGGGCGCCCAGGGCGACGTCATGGCCACGGTGGCCGACGTGGCCAACCTGGTCCGCGACGGCAAGGTCGACCAGGCCATGGAGCTTCAGCTCACGTCCGGCTACCCGCTCTTTCGCCAGGTCGAAGGCCTCGTCGAGCTGGTCGTCCGCATCGAGGAGAAGGGTATGGGTCAGCAGCGGCAGGCGACCGCGCTCGCCAATCGCCACGCTTTCTATCTCATGGGCGGCCTCGTGATCGCCTCGCTCCTCTTGGCCCTCCTCCTCGGCTTCGTCACCTCGTGGTCGTTCATCCTCCCCGTCCAGAAGGCCCAGAACTTCCTCGGCCAGGTGGCCAAGGGAGACTTCAGCACCACGGTGACCGTCGACAATCGCGATGAGTTCGGCGAGCTCGCCGCGCAGATGAACAGGATGAGTGCCCAGCTCAACGGGCTCTATGAGGAGCAGCAGGCGGCCGCCCGCCAGCTCGCCATGCTCAACACGCAGCTGGCGCGGGCGAGCCAGGCCAAGTCGGACTTCCTCGCCAACATGAGCCACGAGCTTCGCACCCCCATGAACGCCATCCTCGGCTTCACCGAGATGATCCTCGACGACATCTACGGAGAGGTGCCCGCGGAGGTTCGGGGTCCCATCCAGGACGTCCGGACCTGCGGGCAGCAGCTCCTCCGGCTCATCAACGACGTGCTCGATCTCTCCAAGATCGAGGCGGGTCGGATGGAGCTCTCCCTCACCGACTATTCCGTGGAGGAGGTGGTGGAGACGGCGCGGACCTCGCTGCGCTCGCTCGCCGCGGAGAAGGGGCTCGAGTTCACCGCGGAGGTGGAGCCCGACCTCCCCCTCGCCTACGGCGACGGCAAGCGCATCACCCAGTGCCTGACCAACCTTGTGGGCAACGCCCTCAAGTTCACCAAACAGGGCCGCGTGGCCGTCCACGCGCGCCGTGACGGCGACGAGATCGTCTACAGTGTCGCGGACACGGGGATCGGCATCCCCGCCAACCAGCTCGACCAGATCTTCGGGGAGTTCCGACAGGTCGATGCCAGCATCAGCCGGGAGTTCGGCGGTAGCGGGCTCGGGCTCAGCATCACCAAAACCTTCGTCGAGCTCCACGGAGGACACATCTGGGTCGAGAGCGAGCCCGGACGCGGCTCGACCTTCCACTTCGCCATACCCCTGCGCGCGGCCGAGCCATCGGAGGTCGCATGAGCCAGAAGAAAATCCTCCTCATCGAAGACAACGAGTTCAACCGGAAGATCGTCCGGGATCTCCTCGCCCGCCAGCCGTACGAACTGCTGGAGGCCCACGACGGGGAGGCGGGCGTGGCGGCGGCCCGGCGCGACATGCCGGACGTGATCGTCATGGACGTCCAGCTCCCCAAGCTCTCCGGCCTCGACGCCACCCGCGCCATTCGTGCCCATCCCGAGACGGCGAAGATCCCGATCATCGTCGTCACCTCGTTCGCGCTCTCCGGTGACGACAAGAAGGCCATGGAGGCGGGCGCCTCGGCCTACCTCGCCAAGCCCTACAGCCCGCGACAGCTCCTCGACACCATTCGCAAGATGGCGGGCGACGCGTGAGACCCGACACACGGAGGGAGAAAGCCATGAGCAGAGCCGGCCGCTGGATCACCGTGGGAGCCGTCGCCGCTGTCGCCGTTTTCGCGGTAGCCCCGGATATGCAGGCGGGCCAGGAAGATCAGTTCACGCCCGAGTACAAGGAGCTTCGGAGCGTGGTCGATCCGAAGCACACCCCGAAGATCGTGGCCCCGGCCAGCGTCAAGCGCGGGCAATGGTTCGACGTGACCATCAGTGTGGGAGAGGGCGGGGATCATCCGTCGCTGGGAGAGCACTTCGTCCGCTACATCGCCCTCTACATCAATACCGCGGAGATCTCCCGGGTGTATCTCCACCCGGTCTTTTCCTTCCCCAAGGTGACCTTCACCATCGCCCTCGACGAGGGGGGCGTGCTGCGCGCCGTGGAGGAGCCGACCCACTCCGCAGCCTGGCAAGCGACCAAGCCCATCGCCGTCACCCCTTGATCGCGGCTACTTCTTCCCCATCTCGACGGTGACGCCGGTCGTGTCGTTGTCGCCCACCGTGACCTCACGCGTGACGGTGCCCAGCGTCTCTTGCCAGATCTTGAGGGTGTACTTACCTGGCGGCACATTGTCGAGCACGAACTCGCCGTTGGCCCCCGTCACCGTGTAGAAGGGGTGCTCGGCCACCACGACCCACGCCCGCATCCAGGTGTGCAGGTCGCAGTCGATCCGCACGATCTCCGGCTTCTTGAAGACCATGGGGATGGTCCGCCCCTTGGGCTGGGTGCGGTTGAAGGTCGGGTTCTCGCTGCTCGCACTGTGCAGATTGTGAAGCAGCCGGTCGCTGTTCAGAAACTCCACCGTTCCCCCGACGGGGACCACGACCACGCGCGGAACGTAGACGCACTGCTGCTGGTCCATCTGCACGGGCTTGGCCGAAGGCTCGACGCGCGTACCCGCCGGTGGCGTCTGCAGGGAGACCACCGCCCAGCGGATGCCACGGTTCGCTCCCACGACCACGTCCTCGCTTTCCCTGCCTTTCCCACAGACGTACTGGTCGATGTTGATGGGGATCTGCTTGCGCTCGGGCGCGGGTCCCGCGTTGACGACCACGCCACGGATGGCCGCCGCCGACACCACGCCAACCCCCGGCCACCAGGTCGCCAGCACCATTCCGATGACGCCGCAGGCCACACGGCCGACACCACTTCTCATGCGCCATCTCCTCGTGAGGTCAGTCCGGGATGCGGTCGGGACGGCGATCGGTCCACTTCGGTCCATACGCGTGCGGCACATAAGCATCGAGGTATCGGAGCAATGCATCCACGTCGCGAGCAGGATACCAAAGGTCGAGGAATTCTGGCTTGATAAAGCCGGCGTCGACCCCCTGCTGGAATTGCGTCCAGAGCGGATCGAAGAAGCCGTCGAGATCGAGCACGGCGATGGCCTTCCGGTGATACCCGAGCTGCTTGAGGGTCAGGGCCTCGAGCACTTCTTCGAGCGTCCCGATTCCGCCGGGCAGGGCTACGAAGGCGTCGCCCCGCTCGTCCATGATGGCCTTGCGATCACGCAGACCATCGGTCACCACGAGCTCGCTCACTTTCGTCTCGCCCACCCCAAGGTCGAGGAGCGCACGAGGGATCACGCCCGTGACATGGCCGCCGTGTTCGAGCACGGAGCGCGACAGGGCGCCCATGAGGCCTACTCGTCCACCGCCGTACACGAGCCGCCACCCTCGCTTCGCCATCTTCTCGCCGAGTTCGGCGGCCGCCACGAAGTACCTGGCGTCCACCACGTCGCTCGAGCCGCAGAAGACGGTAACGGCGGAGATCAATGCGCCGGGCTCGCTCACGCCGTTCCCCGCGGCGCCCCGGCCGCCTTCGCGCGCGCGATAGTGGCATTGCGCCTGAGCCCGGCCGGCTTCGCGCGCGACAGGGCGCTGCCGCGAAACCGGATACGCAGCTCCTCGTCGCTCATCTCGAGAATCCGCTCGGCTCCGGGGTATGGCGTCGAAGGCAGGAACGAGGGCTCGCGCGTGGGAGGCGCTTTCCTGTTCCACGGACAGACGTCCTGGCAGATGTCGCAGCCGAATTGCCATGGGCCCAGCTCACCTTCGAGCGCGGGGTCGATCGCGCCGCGATGCTCGATGGTGAGGTAGGAGATGCAGCGCCGCGCGTCGAGCACATAGGGGGCCACGAAGGCCTGGGTCGGGCAGGCGTCGAGACAGGCGCGACAGCTACCGCAGCGGTCGGACAGGGGGTCATCGAAATCGAGCGCGGCCGTGGTCAAGAGGGCGCCGATGAAGAACCAGGAGCCGAGCTCGGGGTGGAGCAGCATCGTGTTCTTGCCGACCCAGCCCAGGCCGGCACGGGCCGCGAGGTCCCGTTCGAGGACCGGCCCCGTGTCGACGTAGCCCTTGCTCGCGGCCCCACCCGCCTCGGCCAGATGCGCCGCGAGGTCGCTGAGGCGAGGGGTCATCACGGAATGGTAGTCGCGCCCCCACGCGTAGCGGGCCACCGGAGACCACGAGGGATCAGCGGCCGGCTCACCCTGATAGTAGTTCAGAGCGACACAAACGACGGAGCGGGCGCCGGGAAGCACGCGGGCGGGATCCAGGCGCTCCCCCTCGCGACGGCCGAGATAGTCCATGGTGGCCGCGTATCCGGCCGCGACCCAGCGACTGAACGCCGGCCCGTGCTCGGGAGGCGCGGCCGGGCCTATGGCCACGCGATCGAATCCGAGCTCGAGAGCCCGCGCCTTCACCGATCGGGTCAGCGTCGCGGCGGCGAGGATCACGACCGGCGGGCCTTGACGATCAGATGCGCGCGTGTCAGCGTGCGGCCCCCCTCCTCGAGAAAGGTGATGTAACGGAACCAGCGGCCGTCGGAGCGCCACCTGTCCTCCAGGCCCACCGCGGCGGCGAGCCCCTCCTCGACCGAGCCGAAGCGCGTGACGTCCAACTCGACCTCGATCACCTCGGGGGCAAAGCCGCCCGAGCGCAGGGCGCGCTCCATCCGCGACTCGTCGTAGGCGAAGCGAGAGACTTTGCCCGTCTCTCGCCACTGGTCCACGTGGAAGGCGACCATGGCGAGGCAGTGCCCGGGCGCGAGCGCCCGGCCGGCCCGTTCGATGATGGCATCGGAGGCGCAGAGATGCGCGGTGATGAGATCCGGCAGCCAGCTTCCGTATTCCTCTCGTTCCACGTCTGCCTCGTGGAACTCGACGCGGGCGAGGGCGGCGGAGGTGGCCAGCCGGCGCCCCTCGGCAAGGGCGTGGGCGTCGCGGTCGAGGCCGACGGCGTGCTTGACTCGGGGCGCGAGCCAGAGGGTCAGTCGACCTGCTCCACAGCCGAGGTCGAGGGCGCGCTTGCCTTCCAGCCCCTCCGCCCCGAGCAAGGCGAGGAAGCGCGGCGAGAGGGACACGCTACTCCGCCTTGAAGTACTTGGCCTCGGGGTGGTGGAAGACCAGCGCCGAGACGGAGGCCTCGGGATCCATCATGAAGCCCTCGGTGAGCCCGAGTCCGATCTGCGCCGGATCCAGCAGGTCGAAGAGGATGCGCTGGTCGGCGAGATTGGGACAGGCGGGGTATCCGAAGGACACGCGGAGGCCGCGATAGCGCGCCTTGAGCCGGTCTTCCATGGCGGTACCCGGCGGATCCGGGAAGCCCCATTGGGTGCGCAATCTGGCGTGGAGCATCTCGGCCAGCGCCTCGGCCATCTCGATGGCGAGAGCCTGGATGGCATGCGAGCGGAGGTACTGGCCTTCCTCCTTCCAGCGCTCCGCCAGCTCTCGCACCCCAGCCCCGCACGTGACGGCGAACATGGCGACGTAGTCGGGCTCCCCCGAAGCGACGTCGCGCACGTAGTCGGAGAGGCAAAGGCGCTCACCGACGCGCTGCCGGGGAAAGTGGAAGCGCGCCGCTTCCCGCCCCTCCCGGTAGAGAATGAGATCTTCGCCGGAAGAGCGAGCCTCGAAAAAGCGATAGACCGCGTTGGCCTCGAGCCACCCGTGCTCGACGGACTGGCGCTCGAGCTCCTCGATGACTGCTTTGATCTCGAGCGTCTTGGGATCTCCCTCGGCGAGGAGGCGCTGGATCGAGCCCTTGACGCCCAAGTGCTTGCCCAGGAGCATCTGGAGATTGAGATAGGGATAGATATGCGCGAGCGGGACGCGCCGCAGGACGTGGGGATCGAGATCCGGCGGCCTGGGTATCGGCACCGTCCGCGAGACGGCGGAGCGCACGGCATCGGCGCCGGCTGGCGTGGGCTCGGCGGTGGCTGCCGTGTCGGCTCCCGCGCGCAGCCCATCCTGCTCGACGCGGAGCCTGTCGAGCATGGCATCGCGGGTGGTGGCGCCGAAGAGCCGGTTGGCGAGGTCCAGGCCGTCCATGGCGTCCTTGGCGTAGATGGTGGGCCCGCCGTATTGGACCGAGATCCGGGTGGCGGTGAACTTGCGCGTCAAGGCCGCCCCGCCCACGAACAGCGGGATGTCGATCCCCGCCGCCCGCAAGTCTTCAGCCGTCGTGACCATCTGCTGCGCCGATTTGACGAGCAGCCCCGAGAGGCCGAAGGCGTCCGGCTTGTGCTGATGGTAGGCGGCGATCAGGTCCTCCGGCGGCACCTTGATGCCGAGGTTGATGATCCGGTAGCCGTTGTTCTTGAGCACGATCTCGACGAGGTTCTTGCCGATGTCGTGGACGTCGCCCTTGACGGTAGCCAGAACGAGGGTCGCCCGCGTCGAGCTCTCGTCCTTCTCCATGAAGGTCTCGAGGTGGCCGACGGCGGCTTTCATGGCTTCGGCGGACTGGAGCACCTCGGCCACGATGAGCTGATTGTCGTTGAAGAGGCGCCCGACCTCTTCCATGCCCTTCATGAGAGGGCCGTTGATGATGGCGAGCGGCGCCGCCTCTTTGAGCTTCAGATCGAGATCCTCGATCAGTCCCTCTTTCGAGCCCTCGACGATACAGCGCGCCAGCCGCTCGTCCAGGGGCAGGGCCACGCTGCTCTTCGCCTCTTTCTTCCGACCGCGGAAATGGGCGGCGAAGGCGGCCACCGGATCGGACCCGCGCCAGTAGATCAGGTCCTCAGCCAGACGCCGTTCCTCCTCGGAAATGGAGGCATAGCGCTCGAGCTTCTCCGAGTTGACGATGGCGTAGTCCAGGCCGGCCTTGGTGCACTGATAGAGGAAGACGGCGTTCAGCACTTCCCGGCCCGCCGGGGGCAGCCCGAAGGACACGTTCGAGATGCCGAGGATGGTCTTGCACTCGGGGAAGCGCGCCTTGATGGCCCGGATGCCCTCGATGGTCTCCACCGCCGAGCCGATGTAGTTCGCGTCGCCGGTGCCCACGGGGAAGACGAGGGCGTCGAAGATCAAGTCGCGCGCAGGCAGCCCGTACTTCTCGGTGAGCAGGGCATGGGAACGCTCGGCCACGGCGAGCTTGCGGGCGCGCGTCACCGCCATCCCCTGCTGCTTGTCTTCGTCGATGCACCCGACCACCACCGCCCCGCCGTACTTCTTGAGCAAGGGGACGACCTTTTCGAAGCGGTCTTCGCCATCCTCGAGGTTGATGGAGTTGACGATGGCCTTGCCCTGGCAGGCGCGGAGTGCGCTCTCGATCACGACCGCGTCGGTCGAGTCGATCATGAGCGGCACCTTGACCTTGCGGGTGACCCGGTCCATGAAGCGGTCCATGTCGACATGCTCGTCGCGATCGGGATTGGCGAGGCAGGCATCGAGCACCTGGGCGCCGCCCTTGACCTGGGCGCGGCCGATCTCCGCGCCCTCTTCGAACTTCTCCTCGACGATGAGGTCCTTGAACCGGCGCGAGCCGATCACGTTGGTGCGCTCGCCCACGAGGACGGGCCGGTTGTCGTCCGTGGGATAGAGCGCCTCGATGCCGCTCACCGCCGCCGCGCGGGTCGTGGCGGGCCGACGCGGCGGACGCCCCTCGGCCAGACGCGAGAGGGCGGCGATATGCGCCGGCGTCGTCCCGCAGCATCCGCCGATGGCATTGACCCAGCCTTCCTCGACGAAACGCCGAGTCTTCAGGGCCAGGCTTTCCGGCGTTTCCTCGTAGCGTCCCCGGTCGTCGGGCAGGCCCGCGTTCGGATACACGGTGACGAAACAGGTGGCGATCTCGCCAAGCGAGCGCAGGTGATCCGTCATGAACTCGGGGCCGGTAGCGCAGTTGAGTCCCACCGAGAAGAGCTCGAGATGCTCGAGCGAGGCATACAGCGCGTCGACCCCCTGCCCTGCGAGCATGGTGCCCATGGGCTCGATGGTGCCGCTGACCATGAGGGGCAGCGTGCGGCCCGCCTCGGTCATGGCGCGCTTGACACCGATGGCGGCCGCCTTGACGTTCAGCGTGTCCTGGCAGGTTTCGAGGAGGAGGGTATCCACGCCCCCCTCGATCAGCGCGCGGGCCTGGCGGTAGTAGGCGTCGAGGACCTCGTCGAAAGTGACGCCGCGCGTGACCGTGATGGTCCGTGTGCCAGGTCCCATGGCGCCCAGAACGAAGCGCGGCCGCTCGGCCGTGGACCGGCTGTCCGCGGCGGCTCTGGCGAGGCGGGCCGCCGCCAGAACGATGTCGTGGCACTGGTCGGCCAGGCCATATTCAGCAAGCACATAGGGGGCACACCCGAAGGTATTGGTAGAGATGCAGTCGGCGCCGGCATCGAGGTAGGCCTCGTGGATCTCCTTGATGACATCCGGCCGGGTGAGATTGAGGCTTTCGTTACACCCCTCGAGATGTGCCCCGCCGAAATCCTCAGCGGAAAGATCCCGCGCCTGGATCATGGTACCCATGGCCCCGTCGAAGACGAGGACGCGATCCGCGAAGGCCCTGGCGAGTACGGAAGATGCGGCGGGGATCGTCATAGGCTCATTCTAACGTAGGGTTGCCCAATCCCACAGAGGCGGAGTGCTCAGCCCGAGCGTTCTCGATCCTCCTGAATCCCCGGCGGGAAGGGAGACGTCCCAAGGCCAGACGCCCCGGAGGTGCATCATGACGATTCGACTGGATCACACGATCGTGCCCGCCAAGGACAAGGTGGCTTCAGCCCGCTTCTTCGCCGAGATCTTCGGCTTGAAGGTCAAGCCGGGCCGCGGCTACTTCGCCCAGGTGCAGGTCAATGAGGCCCTCACCTTTGACTTCGCCGACGACCCGGACGCCTGGGGCGATCCTGCCCTCGAGCCTGGGAACGGCCTGAGCCTGCACTTCGCGTTTCACGTCGGCGACAAGGAGTTCGAGGCCATTTTCAGCCGGGTAAAGGCCAAGGCGCTCCCCTACGGCAGTGAGCCGGACAGCCATACCGACGGCAAGATCAATACCCGACGGGGCGGCCGTGGCTTCTACTTCGAGGACCCGAACGGTCATCTGCTTGAAGTCATGACCGTGCCCGAAACGGGAAGCTGACTAGGCGCGGCCTTTGGTAGCGAACTGCCGCTCGTAGAGGTGTCGGAGCTCCTCGAGGGTCGTGGCCTCGGCGGGGCCCTTGTCCTCACGAAGGCGGGCGATGCGGGCGAAGCGTAACGCCATTCCGGAGGGATAGGTCGGGCTCTTCTGAATTTCGTTGTACTCCACCTCGACCACGACCTCGGGACGCACCCGCACCGTGTAGCCGTCGTCACTCGAGGCCAAAGCCTGCAGCCGGCCGGTCATCTCCGCGAATTCTCGATCGGTCAGCCCCTTGAACGTCTTCCCCACCTCCGCCCAGCCCGCGCCGTCGCGCACGGCCAGGTGATAGTTGGAGAGCCAGCCCACGCGGCGGCCCGAGCCGCGGTCGGCGGCCACGATCACGCAATCCACGCTGAGGGCCGTCTTGAGCTTGAGCCACCGCTTCCCTCTCCCACCGGGCTCGTAGGGGCTTCGCGGGTCCTTGGCCATGATGCCTTCATGGCCGGCGGCGATCGTGCGCGCCATGAAGGCTTCCGCCTCGGCCGTAGACGTGATGAGGGCGCGCTCGGCCAGCCAGCGCCCTCCTGTCACCCGCTCGAGCGCTTCCCAGCGCCGCGCGTAGGGCTCGTCGAGGAGCGAGCGCCCCTCGGCCATAAGGCAGTCGAAGAGATGCAGGGTGAGGGGCAGCGCACCCGCGGCGGCTTCCACGCCGCGGATGCGACGGAAGCGGCGCATCAGCTCCTGGAAGGGCAGGGGACGGCCGGCCGCGTCGAGCGCCACGACCTCTCCATCGAGGACAAAGGGGGGAGCGCCCAAGTCCCGGCGGGCGATTTCGACGATGTCCGGCAGGCTCTGCGTCACGTCCGAGAGGCGGCGGCTCCAGATGACCACCCGCTCGCCGTCACCGTGCAGCTGGATGCGCGCGCCGTCGTACTTGTACTCGAGGGTGGAGGCTCCGCCATGGGCGATCAGCGCCTCGCCGACGTCATCTGCGACTTCGGCCAGCATGGGCAGGAGCGGTACGAAGACACGCGGCTGCGCGGCCGACAGCGCCTCGGCGCCGCCCACCAGGGCAAGGGTGGCCACCGTGGTGACGTCGCCTGTGACGAGGGCGGCGCGCCTCACCGCGGTCGGGGCGACGCCGGCCGCTTCCGCGATGGCCTCGAGCACGAGACCTTCCGACAGCCCCATCCGCATCTCGCCGTAGATGATGCGCTGGAGCAGGTCGCGCTCGGTCGGGGAGGCCCGCTCGGCCAGCTCCTGAAGGCGAGACTCGCGGAGACGGCGCGCCCCCGGGCCGCCGGCTTCGGCCACGGCGCCGAAGCCCTCCGCGACGTCCGCGAGCGCGAGCGGTGGGAAAGCCGACGCGATCGATGCCGGTGCGGGCAGCCTCCGCACATTCAACACGCGCGAGTCGGAGACGGGAAAGGCGCGGCCGCTCAGGAAAGTCACGGCGCGGGGCAGATCCTCGGGCGCCAGCTCGCGCAGGTACTCCGCGACGAGCCGGCGCTTCTCGAGACGGCCGGAGGTGGCCGCTACCTGCGCGCGCAATTCCGCCAGACCGGAGAGGAGGGCCATGGCAAGTCTGCGACGCGAACGCCACCACACGCGGTCGGGTTGACCCCGGCGGCGAGATCAGCCGGTGACCGCGCCCTCGGAGGCGTTGGACACCGTCATGGCGTACTTGTGGAAGACACCGCTCGTATAGCGGGGCTTGGGCGCCTTCCACTTGGCGAGCCGCTTCTTCATCTCGGCCGCGGAGATTTCGACGTCGAGGCGCCGCTTCTTGACGTCGATGTGAATCATGTCGCCACTCCGGACGGCGGCGATGGGCCCGCGCTCGGCCGCTTCGGGGACGATGTGAGCCATCACGAAGCCGTGAGTGGCCCCGGAGAAGCGCCCGTCGGTCATCAGAGCCACGGAGTCGCCAAGGCCCGCCCCCTGAAGCGCACCCGTCACATGGAGCATCTCGCGCATGCCTGGGCCGCCCCTGGGCCCTTCGTAACGGATGACGATGACGTCATTGGGCTTGATCTTGCCTTCCTTGACGGCCTTGAAGGCGTCCTCCTCGCGCTCGAAGACGCGCGCGGGGCCGCGGTGCTCGTACTTGGTCTGACCCGAGAGCTTGATCACGCAGCCTCCCGGCGCGAGATTGCCACGAAGGATCACGATGCCGCCGGTCGGCTTGAGCGCCTGCTTGAGCGGCTTGATCACCTGCTGGCCGGCCGGCTCGGAGGCGGCCGCAATTTCCGCTCCGATGGTCCGCCCCGTGACGGTCTTCTCGTTGCCATGGATCAGCCCCGCCTCGACCAGGCGCTTGCCCACCACCGCCATGCCACCTGCTTCGTGCATCTCGGGCGCGGTGTAGGTGCCCCAGGGCTTGAGGTCGGCGACCACGGGCGTCTTCTTCGAGAGGCGGTCGAAGTCGTCGATGGACAGCTTGATGCCGAAGTCTTTGGCGGTGGCGGGCAGGTGGAGGACGGCATTGGTGGATCCGCCCGTGGCCAGCACCCCGGTGATGGCATTCTCGAAGCTCCGGCGCGTGACCAGGGAGCGCGGGGTGATGCCCTTGCGCACCAGCTCCATGACGAGCTTGCCGCTTTCGAAGGCGACCTCGTCCTTGCGCGAGTCGATGGCCGGGATGCCGTTCCAGCCCATGGGTGACATGCCGAGCATCTCGTAGGCGGTGGCCATGGTGTTGGCGGTGAACTGCCCACCACAGGCTCCCACCCCGGGGCAGGCGTGGTCCTCCACGTCCTTGAACTCCTCGAGCGAGATCTTCCCGGCGTTGTAGGCGCCGAGGGCCTCGAACACGTCCTGGATGGTCAGGTTGCGGTTGGCGAAGGCGCCCTCGGCGCCCGCGCACCGCCCGAACATGATGGATCCGCAGTAGAGCATGAGGCCGGGGATGTTCAGTCGCCCCAGCACCATGGTCATGGCGGGAATGGTCTTGTCGCAGCCCGAAATGGTGACGATGCCGTCGAACATGTGACTGCGCGCCACCAGCTCGACGGAGTCCGCGATCACCTCGCGGCTGATGAGGGAGCCCTTCATGCCCTCGGTGCCCATGGTGATGCCGTCAGTGATCGAGATGGTGTTGACCTCGATGGGCGTGCCCCCGGCTGCCCGCACCCCCTGCATCACCTTCTCGGCAAGCTTCCGGTGATTCCAGTTGCACGGCATGGTTCCGATCCAGCTGTGCGCCACGCCGATCTGCGGCCGGGCGAGATCCTCGTCGGAGAAGCCCACGGCCTTCATCATGGCGCGGGCGGGGGCGCGATCGGGACCTTCGAGGAGGACGCGGCTCTTGTGGCGCGGATCGATGGCCATCACTGGACTCCCTTGTCGTGAACGCTCGAGTCGTCGGGTTGCGGTTCGGGGATTCTACAGCAGGTCGCGGAGCGGAGCCAGCGCGTAACCGCCAGCCCTGAGGCCCTCGATCATGGAGGGCAGCGCCGCGACGAGCCGCTCACCCGCCCCCGGCACACCATCCGCGTCGTGGAAATCGAATATGGCTCCGGGTCGAGCGCGACGAAGGGCGCGGCTCACCTGCACCGGCGCGGGAGCGGGCCGTCGTCCCTCGGTTTGCACCGTCCAGAAGACGCAGGGCGTGCCGAGTTTCCGCAGAACCGGAAAGAGCGCGAGATTGGTCATGCCCCAGGGCGGCCTGAAGAAGCGCGGCGGCGTTCCGGCGATGGCCGCGATGGTCTCGTAGCTACGCCTCACCTCGTCGACCGTCCGCCGAGGCCCGGCCAGCCAGAGGCTCTGGTGGCTCCAGCTGTGGTTGCCCAGATCGTGACCGGAGGCCGCGATGCGCCGCACGAGGGTCCTGTTCCTCGCCGCCCGTTCGCCGATCAGGAAGAAGGTTGCGGGGACTCGGTGGGCGGCCAGGATGTCGAGCACTCGCGGCGTCGCGTCGGGATCGGGGCCATCGTCGAAAGTGAGGGAGACCCTGCGTCCCTCACGCGAACCGCGCCACACGCAGCCGAGGGTCAAGGCATGCGAGCCCCAGGCGTAGGCGGCCCACACGGCGGGAACGGCGAGGAGTCCCTCGGCGGCGCTCACGACGCGCGCTCGCGGGCGAGCCTCCGGTCGCCGAGGACGAGATCCACGATCTCTTCCGCGGCACGGGCGCGCCGATAGAGCCGGATCCGGTCACGAATGCTCTTCAGGAGGCCGGGATCCCTCAGCGCCGCGGCGATCACCCGCTGTAGCTGAGCGCCCGATCCGGCCACCAGCCCCACGCCGGCCATGGCGGCGAAGCGCTCGTTGCGCGCCTCCTGGCCGGGGAGCGAGCCGAAGCAGATCACCGGCAGCTCGGCGGCCAGCGCTTCCGCGAGGGTGAGCCCACCCGCCTTCGTCACCAGGATGTCGGCGGCCGCCATCATGGCGCGCACGTGATCCACGAAGCCGAAGATCTTGATCCGCTGCTCGTGTCCAGCCACCAGGCGCTTCAGCCGTGCCTCGAGGGCGCGGCTGTGGCCGGCCACGAATACGGCCTGGAAGGGTTGCTCCATGGCGAGGACGGCGCGCGCCGCCTCCTCCAGACGCCCGAAGGCGCCTCCCGACCCGTCCATGAAGAGGAGGACGGGGAGCCGGGGCGAGAGACCGAGGGAGAGACGCGCGGCCGCCCGGTCGGGCTGCTCGAGGAAATCGGGCGCGACCGGTATACCGGTCACCACTACGCTCTCGCGGGGCAGGCCGCGCGCCGTGAGCTCGTGGGAGATCTCTTCGGAGGGCACGCAGTACCGATCGACGTGCGGATGAATCCACTGGGTATGAGCGACGAAGTCGGTGAAGACGGTGGTGTGCGGCGGGATCCGCTCGCCGCGCGAGTGCAGGAAGGACAGCGCCCCTGCGGGCGTTGGCTGCACCGACACCACCTGGTCGTAGTGATGCGCGCGCAGCATCTGGCGGAGGTTCCTCGCCCCGACGTGATTGAAGCCGAGGAGGAGCGGCGACCCCACGTTGATCCGGTCGCCCAGCCAGTACGCCCCGCCCCATAGCGCGGGCGCCCGATGGAGGATGGCGTAGTAGAGGGCACGGCTCCAGCGATCGAAGGCCGGATGAACGAGATCGCGGAAGTGATCCACCACGGTGGGCAGGGCGCCCGCCCGGCGGAACTCGTCGGCGAGGATGCCCGCGGCCCGGGTATGCCCGGAGCCATAGGAAGCGGTGAGAATGAGGACCCGGCGCGGCGCCCCGCTCATGCTGCGGGCCGCCGCGCCACGAGCAGCGTGAGCTTTCCCGCCTGCACGGTTTCGTGGCGCTGGTTGACGATTTTCCGCTCTTCGATCACTACCCCCCCGTCCCGCATGTTCCGCTTGGTCAGGGTGCGCGACACGCTGTGAATGGTGTCGCCGACGCGGAGGGGCGCGAGGAACCGCCATTCAAAGCCCATGAAGGCCAGCACGGCGAGCGGTGGCCGCGGCACCCGCCAGCCGAGACCAGAGGAGAGACTCAGAGGCAGGAGGCTGGGGACAGTGTCGGGTTCCTGCGGCGCAGCCTCGCCCGTGATGCCGGTGAAGAGCGCCACGTGGGCCCGGGTGAGGGTGATCCCGGGAGTTTCGAGAGGAACATCGAGCTCGACGTCCTCGAAGTAGCATTGCACCGTCGCCACCGGCGTGTCTCTCATCCCGGCCGGCGCTCCACCACGTGCTCCGTCTCGCCCTCCTGGACGATCTCCCCGAGCTGGTTCACGAGCTGGCGATCGACGGTGACGAGGCCTCGGCTCGCCTCTGGTCCGTCCTTCTTGGCGGCGATGCGGGATCTGACGTGGACGGTGTCTCCGATCTTGATCGGCCCCTTGAACTTCCACTTGAGCCCGCTGAGCACACCATGAGCGGCCGCGGGCTCGCCGCGGGAGGCGAGCCCCTGCTCGATGCTGAGGCCGAGGAGGCCGTGGGCGATCCGCTCGCCGAAGATGGAAGCCTTCATGTGCTCGGCGTCGGTGTGGAGCACGTTGTAGTCGCCGGAGAGTCCGGCGAAGATCACGATGTCGGCCTCGGTGACGGTGCGTCCGGGAGAGGTGAACTCCTGACCAACGGCGAGATCCTCGAAAAAGACGCCGGGATGTCCGCTCACGAGGCCGTAGGATAGCATGAGCGGCCCGGTCATAAACTTGTGATATTCTTGGCGCCGTCGACGACATCGAACATCAATCCTGAGTCCTGCGCACACCAACGGAGGTGGGTATGGAGACTCGCCGTCAGTTCATTTCCAAGGGGGGCAGGCTGGTGGCCGCGGGCATGGCGGCGGCCGCGGCTGGGCCCACCGTGTTCACCCGCGGCGCCGGCGCCGCCGACAAGACGCTGAAGATCCTCCAGTGGAGCCACTTCGTCCCCGCCTATGACAAGTGGTTCGACCCCTTCGCCAAGGAATGGGGCGCCAAGCACGGTATCGAAGTGACGGTGGATCACGTGGGCTTCGCCGACGTGGTCCCGCGCGCCACCGCCGAAGTAGCCGCCCAGTCCGGTCACGATATCCACATGTTCATCGGCCTCGGGAGCGCGTTCGAAGAGCACGTCATCGACCTCAAGGACGTGGTCGCCAACCTCGAGAAGAAATACGGCAAGCCGGTGGAGCTCGCGTATCGCAGCACCTACAACCCGTTTACGAAGAAGCAGTTCGCCGTCTCCGACATGTGGGTACCCGACCCCGGGAACTACCACAAGAAGATCTGGACCGACATCGGCCAGCCCAACGGCCCGTCGACGTACGAAGATCTCGTCAAGGCCGCGCCCGAGATCAAGAAGAAGTACCCGCAGATGCAGATCCCCATCGGCATCGGACTCAGCCAGGACATCGACTCCAATATGGCCGTGCGGAACATGCTGTGGTGCCACGGCGGCTCCATTCAGGACAAGGACGGCAACCTCGTCCTCAATTCTCCGGAGACCCTCAACGCGCTCGAGTACGCGAAGCGGCTGTACTCCGTGGGCATGACGCAGGCCGTGCTGTCGTGGAACGCGGCCTCCAACAACCAGGCCTTCAACGCCCAGGAGACGTCGTACATCCTGAACTCCATCTCCGCGTACCGGACGGCCCAGGACAACAACCTCCCCGTGCTCGAGAACTACTTCTTCGTGCCCGCCCTCAAGGGGCCCACGGGCATCATGCTGGCGTCCGAGCACGTCATGAGCGGCTACGTGGTCTGGAAGTTCTCCAAGAGCCAGGAGTCGGCCAAGGAGTTCCTCGTCGCCCTCATCGACGCCTCGCGCGAGTCGATGCTCGCGAGCAAGCTCTACAACTTCCCGTCGTTCTACGGCGCGGCGGCCGATCCCGGAACCCCCATGAGCCGGAAGTACGAGTCAGGGGCGGCCTGGATCTCCAAACAGTGCAACAGCGACCCGTTCGGATCGAAGCCGGCGGACAAGCTGGCCCTCCTTGCCAAGGCCCTGCCCTGGTCGACCAACCTGGGCTACCCCGGCTTTGCCAACCCGGCTGAAGGCGAGATCTTCGACACCTACGTGATCACCGACATGTTTGCCAAGGCGGCCACGGGCGCCCTCCCGCCCAAGGACGCGCTGGCCGAGGCGAACACCCGCGCCAAGGAGATCTTCGGCAAGTGGCGCAAGAAGGCCATGGTTCCCGGAGGCGCAAAGGACCGGTAGCCGCCGGCGCCGACCGCGCATCAGGGCCGACAGGCGGGGCCCAGCCAGAATGGCCTGCCTGTCGGCCTGCGTTTGACACCACCATGGACGCCGCAGAGGCCGGACCCACCGCGACCTTCCTCAAACCCGCGGATACGCTGTCGCCACGCGACCGTCGTCTGGGCAAGTGGCTCCTCGCGCCTGCCCTCGCCTACATCTTCCTGCTCGTGGCCCTGCCCTTCCTCCTCGCGCTGTTTCTCAGCCTGACCAATTCTTCCGCGGGGAGCCTCGACTTCTCCTTCGTGGGGCTGCAGAACTTCAGGAGCGTCGTGACCAATCCGGTCTTCCTGCGGGCGCTCCGCAATACCTTCGTCTTCACCTTCGTTTCGCAGTTCCTCGTCATCATGCTCGGCAACATCCTCGCCCGCGCCCTCCTCGAGCAGTTCCGCGGCAAGCTCCTCGTCCGCTTCCTCATCCTCATGCCGTGGGCCGCTCCCATCTCCCTCGCCACCCTCGGCTGGCTCTGGATCTTCGACTCCACCTTCAGCGTGATCAACTGGCTGCTCAAGGTGGCGGGCTGGCTCGGCCCCGGCCAGTGGTACTACTGGCTCGGCGATCCGGCCCTCGGCATGGTCGCCATCATCACCGTGCACGTGTGGCGCCTCCTGCCCTTCTCGACGGTGATCCTCCTCGCCGGGCTGACCTCGATCCCCGCGGAAGTCCACGAGGCCGCCGACATCGACGGCGCGGGTCCCCTCGCCAAGACCTTCCAGATCACCATCCCCATGATGTTGCCGATTCTCAGCGTGGCCGTCCTCTTCGGCACCGTCTTCACCTTCACCGACATGAACGTGGTCTACCTCCTGACGCGCGGCGGCCCCTACAACAGCACCCACGTGCTCGCGAGCCTCGCCTATCAGGAAGGGGTGCTGGGCGGTGACGTGGGGCGGGGGGCCTCCATTGCGATCTTCCTCCTTCCCCTCCTCGTGGCGATGGCCATTGTCATGCTGCGCCGCTCTCGGCGCGCGGAAGTGGCCTAGTCATGCGCCGCGGCCCTCTGCGGAAGGCGCTCGCCACCGTGGGCCATCGGGTCACCATCCTCGGTTTCACCGCCTTCGCCATCTTCCCCTTCTACTGGATGCTCATCACCACCTTCAAGCAGAACAGCGACCTGTACGTCGGCGCCTCCAACACCGCCCACAACCCCTTCATCTTCAATCAGCCGCCCACCCTCCTTCATCTCAAGACGCTCTTTCAGAACACGCTCTACCTCACCTGGCTCTTCAACACCCTCTGGGTCGGCGCCATCGTCGTGCTCATCACGCTCGTGCTCGCCGTGCCCGCCGCGTACAGCCTGGCCCGCCTCACCGGGCGCTGGGGCGAGCGGCTCTCCATCGGTATCTTCCTCACCTATCTCGTGCCCTCCACCCTGCTCTTCATCCCCTTCTCGCGGCTCGTGGCGCTCCTGGGTCTGCAGAACCATCTGGGCGCCCTCGTCCTGATCTACCCCACCTTCACCGTGCCCTTCTGCACCTGGCTTCTCATGGGATTCTTCAAGACCCTCCCGAAGGAGGTCGAGGAGTCGGCCATGGTCGACGGATGCAGCCGGCTGGGAGCCATCGGCCGGGTCGTGCTCCCCCTCGCCATGCCGGGGCTCCTGACCGTGGTCATCTTCGCGCTGACCCTCACCATCCAGGAGTTCGTCTACAGCCTGACCTTCATCTCCTCGGTCGAGCGCATGACGGTCAGCGTGGGCGTGCCGGTGGCCCTCGTGCGAGGCGACGTCTACTACTGGGGCTCTCTGATGGCGGCGTGCCTGATCACGAGCGCCCCCCTCGCCATCATCTACAACCTCTTCCTCGATCGCTTCATCGCCGGCTTCACCGTCGGCGCCATCAGGTAGCCGCCTCGCCGTCTAGCCCAGATACGCGCGACGGACCCGATCGTCGCTGAGGAGACTGGCCGCGGGTCCGGACATGGCGAGACGGCCCGCCTCGAGCACATAGCCCCGGTCCGCGATCTGGAGCGCGGCATGCGCGTTCTGCTCGACGAGCAGTATGGTCACGCCGGCGGCATGGAGCTCCCGGATCGTGCCGAAGATCGCGCGCACCACCAGCGGCGCCAGCCCGAGGCTCGGCTCGTCGAGGAGGAGGAGCCGGGGCCGGCTCATCAGGGCGCGCGCGATGGCCAGCATCTGCTGCTCTCCGCCGCTGAGCGTTCCCGCGAGCTGCCGGCGGCGCTGGGCCAGCACCGGGAAACGCTGGAACTGCTGCTCGACGTCGGCCTGGATCTCTCCCGAATCCGAGCGCGTATAGGCTCCGAGGAGGAGATTGTCCAACACACTCTGCCGGGCCAGCATGCGCCGCCCCTCGGGAACTTGCGCGATGCCGCGGCGAACCACCTCGTCGGGACGCAGGCGACCGATTTCCTGGCCGCCATAGACGATGCGGCCGCGTCGGACGGGGAGGAGCCGCGAGATGGAGCGGAGGGTCGTGCTCTTTCCCGCCCCGTTGGCGCCGATCAGCGTGACCACCTCCCCGGCGTGGACGACGAGGCTCAGCTCCTCGAGCGCGTGTATGCCGCCATAGTTGACGGAGAGATCGGCGATCTCGAGGAGGGGGGCTCGTCCGGTCTCGGAGGCGGCCATGGCTCAGTCCCCGAGATAGGCCTCGATGACCGCCGGATCGTTCTGCACCTCGGTGGGATCCCCGAGCGCGATGAGCTGCCCGAAGTCCAGCACGGCCACGCGATCGCACAGTCCCATGACGAGCGGAACATTGTGCTCGATCAGCACGACGGTGAGGTCGAACTGGGAGCGCACGGCACGGATGAGATCGCTGAGGCCGCGCTTCTCGTTCGGGTTCATGCCCGCGGCCGGCTCGTCGAGGAGAAGGAGATCGGGCTCGAGAGCCAGGGCGCGAGCGATCTCCAGGCGGCGCTGGTCGCCGTAGGGAAAGCCGCGGGCGCCCTCGTGGGCCCGGTCGGCGAGGCCGACCAGCTCGAGCAGCTCGAGGGCACGCCGGCGGGTAGCCCGCTCCTCATCAGGCGCCCCGGCCATGCCGAAAACCCCGGCGAAGACGCCACTCCGGGTGCGCGCGTGTCTCGCGATCATGACGTTGTCGAGGGCGGAGAGATCGCCGAAGAGCCGGATGTTCTGAAACGTCCGCGCGATCCCCGCCGCGGCCACGCGATGAGGCGGGAGGTTGGTGATGTCGCGGCCTCTGTACCGGAGCCGTCCGCCCGTGGGAGGCGTGAGTCCCGTGATCAGGTTGAAGAGCGTGGTCTTGCCCGCGCCGTTCGGCCCGATGAGGCCGAAGATCTCGCCTTCCTGCACGCTGAAGGACACCTCGTTCACCGCGACGAGCCCGCCGAAGCGGCAGGTCATGGTCTCGACGGCGAGACACCCGTTGCCCGCCTCCGCCCGCGTCACGAGGTCTGGCCTCCCGAGGACGTGGACTGCGCGCGGTGGGAGCGTCGGGTGAGGAACGCGGGCGTGATCAGACCGTGGGGAAAGAAGACGGTCCCTACGGCAATGAGCAGGCCGTAGATGATGAGCCGCCCATCGCGGAGAAACTGGGCGAGCCAGCCCGGCAGTCCCCCGATGTCGGCCACCGACCGCAGCACCTCGGGCAGCGCGGTGAGGGCGAGCCCGCCCACCACCGGTCCCAGGAAGGTCCTCGACCCTCCGATGAGGACGAAGGCCATGAGGCTCACGCCGAGGTCGAACGTCCCCTGCCGGGAGTTCCACGTATTGTAAAAGTGCGCGCTGAGCGCGCCCGCCACGCCGGCCAGCACCGCGCTCAGGGCGAAGGCAAGGACCTTGTAGCGCGTCGGATTCACGCCCATGGCGTCGGCCGCGAGCTCGTCTTCGCGGATGGCGATGAAGGCGCGGCCGACGCGGATTCGCTCGAGCCGGTAGACGAAGGCCATGCTCACGATGAGGAGCGGCGCCGCGATCCACATGTACCCGAACTGCGTCGCGAACGGCTGGGGAATGCCGAAGATCCCGATGGCCCCCCCGGTGATGTCGAGGTTCAGCGACAACACGCGCAGGATTTCCACGAAGGCGATGGTCGCGAAGGCGAGGAAGATTCCTCGCAAGCGAAGGGCGGGCACCCCCACCACCACCGCGAGCAGGCCCGAGGCGAGGCCCGCCGCCGCCATCTCGACGAGCACCCACTTGACGGGATAAAGGCCGCCGGCGCCCGTGAAGACCTTGGTGGCGAGGATGGCCCCGATGTACCCGCCCATCGCGTAGAACCCGGGGCTGGCCAGTGAGAGCTGGCCGGCCATGAGGGGAAGGTAGAGCGAGAGCGCGAGGATGGCGGCCAGCACCATGGACACGATCAGAAACCCGTACGTGGCGATGAATGCGGCCATCGTGGAGAGGCGCGCTACGCGGGCTAGACCTTCTGCACGACCGCCCGGCCGAGGAGACCCTGGGGCCGGACGAGAAGCACGATGAAGAGGAGTGCGAACGGTACCGCCTCGCGATAGGCGATGTACTGGGAGGGGACGAACGCCTCCGCGAGCCCGATGACCAGACCGCCCAGCACGGCGCCGGGAATGTCGCCCAGGCCACCGAGCACGATCACCGCGAGACCCTTGAGACCGAACGAGATGCCGAAGTATGGTCCGGCGATGCTGACGCTGAGCCCGACGAGGGTGCCCGCCACGCCTCCGAGGAAGCCGCTCACAAAGAACGTGAAGACGATGAGCCGGCCCGTGTTGATGCCGAGCAGGCTCGCGGTGACCGGATCCTCCGCCACCGCGCGCAGGGCCTTGCCCGTCCGGGTCATGTTCATGAGCAACGTGAGGAGGGCGACCATGATCATGGAGACCCCGAAGATCATGACCTGAATGCTGCGCACGAGGATGGGCTCGCTCGCCGTGCCGAAGTTGACGGCGGCGGGCCAGTGGCCGAACGGATCCGACGGGTACGCGTACATCTCCGCCCCGAACAGGTACTGGATGACGTTCACGAGGGCCACCGCCACCCCCAGGCTGGAGACCAGGGTGAGGAGCGGGTCGGCGCCCCTCGCCCGGAGAGGGCGGAAGGCGAAGCGCTCGACGAGCACGCCGGAGATTCCCGCGAGGACGGCGCCACCCAGAAGGGCCAGGATGAAGGGGAGCCGGAGGGGCACGGCGGCGTTCCGGAGGAGGCCGTTGAAGCCGAACCGCGAGCCCGTGAGGGCGTAGGTGAAGTAGGCCCCGAGCGTGAACACGGCACCCTGCGCGAAGTTGATGATGCGGAGGACGGAGAAGATCAGCGTGTAGCCGAGGGCGAAGATCGCGTACACGCTGCCGATGGCGAGCCCGTTCAGCACCTGCTGCAGCAGGAGCGTCCGGGTCACCCCCGTCCTCCTACTTCACGTAGACGAATTTACCGTTCGCCCCGTCGGCATCCATCTTCATCTGCGCGACGTAGGATTGCTTCTGGTTGATCTCCCCGCCCGGCGACGGCGTGAAGGAGATTTCCCCGAGCGGCGTGTCGTAGGTGCCCTGCATGAGCTGCTTGTTCAGATCCACGCGGAGGGCGGCGAGGTCCAGGCCGGCGATGGGCGTCTTCTTGTCGAGCGCCCGCAATGCTTCAACGAAGACCTGGATGGCGGTGAACGACTGCGCGCTGAACTGGGGCGGGTCCTTCTTCTGCCTGTCCTTGTACATCGACCGGAACGTGTCGTTGATCTTGCTCTTGAACTCCGGGCTGTAGGCCTGCGCGATCAGCAGTCCGTCGCAGTGTGCCTTGCAGATCGGGAAGATATTGGTGGTGTTGAGGCCGTTGCCTCCGATGATGAGGCCCTTGTACCCCAGCTCGCGGAGCTGCTTGACCACGTTGGCGCCGTCCGTCTGCAGCCCCGAGATGATGACGAGATCGGGCTTGGCGTTGAGGACGTTCGTCACCTGGGCGGTGAAATCCGTGTCCGTCGTCTGGAAGGTCTGGACGGTGGCCAGGTCGAGCTTGAAGGTGTCCTTGACCGCGGACTGGAACGTCTCCGTCTCCGACTTGTTGAACGCGTCGTTCTGCGCGTACATCACGGCCACCTTGCGGATCTTCGGGTTGATCCCGAGCGCCGCCTTGATCGCGGCCGGCGCCACGATGGCCACCGGGGCGGAGACGCGCGACACGTATTCGCCGATCTGCGCGATGCCCTTGGCCGTGTTCGAGGGGCCGATCACCGGGACCTTCGCGCGGTTGGCGATGGGATCGGCGGCGAAGGCCTGCTGCGAGAGGCTGGGCCCCACGATGCCCACCACCTTCGCGACATTGATGAGGTTCTGGAACGCGTTGATGGCGGTGGCTTCATCGCTCCCCGCGTCCTGGAAGACGAGCTTGATGTGACGGCCGTTGACCCCGCCCAGCTTGTTGAAATACTCCTCGGCGATCTGCGCCCCGAGAACCTGCTCCTGGCCGGCCAGGGCCACGTTGCCCGTCTGCGCGACGGCTATCCCGATCGGGATCGGTTGGGCCTGAGACCATGCGGAGCCCGCCATGAACGCAAGCACCAAGCCGGCTGCGAGGGTCGCCCCCCATCTCGTCGCAGGAACACGCATCGGTTGTCTCCCTCCTGGATCAATCGCCTTCTGCACGAGGCCTAGGACCCACAACGGCCGCGAGTCTAGCACCTTTCGACCTCCAAGTTGCCGAGAAGCTTGACACGGATCGAAGCGCGCTCATAGAATCAGACCGACCAGTCGGTCTACCTTCACCAATGGAGGCGCGCTTGCTAGCCGTCGACACAGCCCCTGTACTCGTCCGCGACTCCCGTCTCTCGCCTGTCTGGGACAAGGTCCGAACCGGGCAGCGGCTCGGCCGCGAAGACGGCCTGCTCCTCTTCGAGACCGAGGATCTTCACGGGCTCGGGGGCATGGCCAACTTCGCCAAGTCGCGGCTCCACGGCGACCAGGTTTTCTTCGTGCTCAACCGCTACATCAACCCGACAAATGTCTGCGTGCTGTCCTGCTCCTTCTGTGACTTTGCTCGCAAGAAGGGCGAGGCGGGCGCCTTCGAGAATTCCATCGAGGACGTGCTCGACATGATCAAGCCGGGCACGCGCGAGGCGCACATCGTGGGCGGCCACCACCCCGATTGGCCCTTCGACTACTTCGAGCGAATGATCGAGGCCATCCACGCCGCGCGTCCCGAAACGCAGATCAAGGCATTCACGGCGGCGGAGATCGACTACTTCTGGCGCCGCTGGAAGATCGAGCCTCTGGAGGCCCTCACGCGGCTCAAGAAGGCGGGCCTGCACTCCATGCCGGGCGGCGGCGCGGAGATCTTCTCCAGGCGTCTCCAGAAGGAGCTCCACTACACCGGCAAGGCGAACGCCGACCGCTGGCTCGAGATCCACGGCATCGCGCATTCCCTCGGCATCAAGACCAACGCGACCATGCTCTACGGACACATCGAGACGATGGCCGAGCGGGTGGAGCACCTCCTGCGCCTGCGCGAGCAGCAGGACAAGAGCGGCGGCTTCCTCACCTTCATCCCCCTCGCCTATCAGATCGGGGATACCAAGCTGGTACCGCGCCAGACGCCGCCCACGGACGATCTCCGGACCATCGCCGCCTCTCGCCTTCTCCTCGACAACTTCCCGCACATCGAGGCCTACTGGGTGATGATCGGCGAGGAGACGGCCTCCGTCGCCCTCCACTTCGGCGCCTCGGACGTCAACGGCACGCTGGAGGACGAGAAGATCGCCCACGCGGCGAAGGCGGCCAGCCCAGCCGGTCTCGCGCAGGAGCAGATCCTCCGCATGATCAAGGACGCGGGCAAGGTGGCGGTGGAGCGCGATGCTCTCTACAACGTCGTGAAGGTCTGGAGCTAGGCGTGCTCGCCGAGATCCGCGCCAAGGTCGAAGGGGGCAAGCGGCTCGATCGCGCCGACGGCCGGTGGCTCCTCACGGACGCCCCCCTCCTCGACCTCGGCAGCCTCGCTCAGGAGATGCGGTTCCGCATGCATCCGGAGAAGCAGGTCTCGTTCGTCATCGACTCCAATCCCAACTACACGAACGTGTGCATCACCGACTGCCAGTTCTGCGCCTTCTACCGCAAGCCCGGCCATCCCGAGGCGTGGACCCTCACCGTCGAGCAGGTGCTGGAGAAGGTCGAATCGGCGGCCAAGGGCGGCGCCACCACGGTGCTCCTCCAGGGAGGGCACAACCCCGCCCTCCCCCTCGACTACTACATGTCGATTGTCCGCGAGACGCGGCGGCGCTTCCCGCAGGTCACCCCGCACTTCTTCACGGCCTCCGAGATCATGACCATGGCCGACGTCTCGGGACTGTCCATGCCCGAGGTGCTGACCTGCCTCAAGACCGCGGGGCAGACCACCCTCCCCGGGGGCGGCGCCGAGGTACTCTCGGAGCGCGTGCGCAAGCGCATCGAGCCCAAGAAGGGTGGCCCCAGGGCCTGGCTCGACGTGCACCGCGAAGCCCACCGGCAGGGCTTCAAGTCCACCGCGACCATGATGTACGGCCATGTGGAAGCCCCGGACGACATCGTCGATCACTGGGAGGCCATCCGCGATCTCCAGGACGAGCACGGAGGGTTCACTGCGTTCGTGCCGTGGTCCTTCAAGCCGGGCAACACCCTGCTCGAGAAATGGATCAAGACCTACCAGGGCCCGAATGCCTATCTCAGAATGCTCGCGGCCTCGCGTCTCTATCTCGACAATTTCGCCCACGTGCAGGCCTCGTGGTTCTCGGAGGGGAAGCGGGCGGGACAGGTCGCGCTCCACTGGGGCGCGGACGATTTCGGCGGGACGCTCTTCGAAGAGAATGTCCACGCGGCCGCCGACTACGTGAACAAGACCACGGTGGACGAGATCGTGATTCTCATCCGCGAGGCGGGCTTCACTCCGGTTCAGCGCACCACGGATTACGAGATCATCAAGGTCTACTGATGACCCCGCAGCGTTGAAGGCCCCTCACCCCGCCCTTTCCCCTCAGGGGAGAGGGAGAGACTTAGATCGGGTCGACGGGCGGGAGGGTGGGGATCAGCTTCTTCGAGTGGGCGAGCGCATACAGACGCTCGAGGGCGGCCTTGCCGTCCGGACCGAGGCGCTTCGTGTAGTCGTTCACGTACATGAGAACGAACTTCCGGCAGGTCTCCTTGTCGATGCCCCGGCCATACCGCATGGCGTACTCCAGCCCTTCATCCACGTGGGCGTAGGCATAGTCGATCGAGTCGCGGAGAGCCTGCGACAGCTTGCGGTGAACGGCCTCGCCGAGATCGCGGCGCATCACGTTGATGCCGAGGGGCAGGGGCAGTCCCGTCTCGCGCTCCCATTCGTGCCCCATGTCGAGCACCTTGACCAGCCCCATCTGCTGATGCGTGATCTGCCCCTCGTGGATGAGCAGTCCCAGATCGGCCTGCCCCTCGAGCACGGCCTTGGGGATCTTGTCGAATGCCACCTCGATGACAGGCGGATCGCCCACGTAGAGGCGCAGGAGAAGCGCGGCGGTGGTGTGGCTGCCCGGGATGGCGACCACCTTCTGCTCGAGCTCGTTCCGGGCGATCGGCTCACGGGCCACGAGAATGGGGCCGTAACCCTTGCCCATGGAGGCGCCGGGATCCATCATCCGGTACTGCTCGTGGACGAGGACATACGTGGCGGCAGAGACGGCCGTCACTTCGAGCTCGCCCGTACGGGCGCGGCGGTTCAGGGATTCGATGTCCTCCAGCACGTGCTCCACCTCGATCCCCTCGGCCTTCACCTTGCCCGCGGTGAGCGCGTAGAACATGAAGGCATCGTCGGGATCAGGGCTGTGCCCGATACGAATCAGCATCGTCTCTCCTCATGATCAGGGTGGCCACGCGCGAGCGCATACTGCACGCGGCGCTGACCGTATTCGCCCGCAAAGGGTATCACAAGGCCCTGGTGGACGATATCGTCCGCGCCTCCAGAACCTCGAAGGGCGCCGTGTACCATCACTTCCCGAACAAGGAAGCGCTCTTCCTCTCCCTCGTGGATGACTTCGCGGCGCGTCTCGCTCGGGCCGTGGCCGACGCGATCGCCCGCTCCCACGGCGCCCTCGGCAAAGTGGAGGCGGCGCTGCGGGCCGGGCTCGAGACGTTCGCGGGCAATCGCGAGCTCGCGCGCATTCTCCTTCTCGAGGCGGTGAGTCTGGGCCCCGCCTATGAGGCCAAGCGGGCCGAAATCCACGAGCGCTTCGCCGCGCTCATCCGGGGCTATCTCGATGAGGCGGTGGCCGAGGGCTCCATCCCGCCCCTGGATACGCGCGTGGCCACTCTCGCCTGGCTGGGGGCGGTCAACGAAGTGGTGATCCAGTGGCTCTCGCGTGGAGAGCCCGACCTGCTCTCGGAAGGCGTGCCCGCACTCACGCCCATGCTTCTCAGAAGCATAGGTGCCCGCACCTAGGACAGGTCGAGGAAGTCGAAGCCTCGGCCGCGTGGAGGCGGTGGCTCCGGGGAAAATCCGAGTCGAAAGTCCCCGCCTTTGATGGCCCGGAGAATCGCATCGCGGCCGCGCGCTGCGTTCACCTCGATCCATGCCCGCCCGAACTCGGCGTCCAGATGCGAGTCATCGGTAGCGATCTTGGGCAGGCGGATCCGCTCGACGTCGTACTGGGCCTGGTAGACCCCCGTATCCGTGATTTCGACGGCATGAATGGGCAGGCCTGCGTTGGAAATGACGTCGATGCGGGCGAGGACCTGCTCGACGCCCAGGAAATATCGCGCCGGATGATTGAGCACATACAGCGTCTCCTGATCACCCATGACCTTCCCCACGTGCTGCGACAACGGCCGAAAGTCGATCTCGATTCCCGTGAGCACCAGCAGGCGGTCGTCACCGGAGGGGATATTGAACCAGTAGTCCTCGTCGACCCGGTCGTCATGGTCGGTGATGGCCAGGAAGTCATAGCCGAGATCACGGTAGCGCTCGATCACTTCGCCGACAGGACGCCGCCCATCGGAGAACGTGGTATGGGCGTGGAGATTACCTTTCAGGAGAGGCATGGCGGCCTGTTACGTGAGAGCGCGATCAGCGGGGAGCGGAAGCTGGCGTAACGGCGGTCTTGGGCGGGCCACCCCAGGTGATCGCGAAGCCAAAGCTCAACCAGCCAGGCTGCCGCGTATGCATCGGGCCGTCGCCCGTAACCACGCCCACCGGCGACGTCCACCCCGCCAGACCCATCCGCCCCGTCTCGGTTTCCTTGGTGAAGGGGGCAATGAACGCCGGGTCGTATCTCACGGTCGGATCGCCGTAGACCGAGGGGAAATCGTTGTCGAGGGTCCGCGTGGGCTCGCTGCCTGGCTTCTCTGGACGGATGATCTCGAACTTCGGCGCGGGACGCGTGGCCGTCGATTCGATCTCGACCCCCGACTGCGCCATGGCACGGCCGGCCCCAAAGAGAGCCACCGCCAGACCTAACGCTATTGCCAATCTCCTGGGCGACATGCATCTAGTGTCCCAGATACCCGAGGTTCAGGCAAGCGAAACCCCCCGGTCCCTGAACTTACCGAAAACCCTGATCATTAGGCTTCCTGGATCAGGCAGCGCAGAAAGTCTTTAGCCGATTCGGCAGAGAGCCGGGATAGCGCCCATATCGTCGATGCCTTCGAGATCGAGAACGGTGCGTTCCAGCATAGCGACGCGATCCGGGGGCAGAGCCCGCGTCGCATTGTCACGGAACTTGGCGATGACCTCGTCGGCGCCGATGGGCCGATCGGGCCCGCCGCGCTGGCTCTCCTCGCGCGCCTCCAGCACGCCCCCGTCCATGAGCCGCACCTTGACCCAGCCGGGGAAGGTCTCCGGATAGCGCGAGGCGGCGTCAATGCTGAAGCGCACGCGATCGGCAAGCGCGAGCAGCCGCGGATCACGAATGCTCTCCTCGGTGAACGAGCCGATGCCGACACGATCGTCGCCCAACGCGGCCGCCACGCAGAAAGCGAGGCTGAACTTGGCATCGTAGGACGTCCGCGGCCGGCGCTTCGCCTCTTCGGGCTCGCAGACGATGGGCACCTCTCCCGCCGGCACGAGGCACTCGATCTCTGCCACCTGATCCGCGCGAAGGGCCCTGTGTCGCTTGAGTCCGGCCACGGCATCGAGGTAGGCGTGATTCAGATGGCAGCACGGGTAGAGCTTGAACGAGCTTCGCAGGGTCTCCCACTCATCTCCGAGATTCTTCAGGTGCCTGGCTATGTCGGGCGTCTCCCCGAGGGTCGCACGATAAAAGCCCAGCCGCCCTTCGAGCGCCGTCGCCGGACCCGTGAAGCCCCCCTGAGCCAGCGCAGCCGCCTGTATCCCCGATTGTGCCGCCCACCCCGGATGCATGCGCTTGACCCACGAGCCATCCTCGAGGAACTCCATCACCCCCGACGCCATGCTGGCCGAGATCCCGAGTGAGGCGGTGAGACGATCGGCATCGAGCCCGAGACACTTGCCCGCGGCCAGCGCGGCGCCGAAGGCGCCGCATGTCGCGGTGGCATGCCAGCCGCGCTCATGAAAGCGACCCGGAGCCGCCATGCCCACGCGGATCATCCCCTCGTAACCGGCGACGAGCGCGGTCAACGCCGCCCTCCCGCTGAGGTGCTCGGACTCCGCCAAGGCAAGCACAGCGGGCACGAGGACGGCGGATGCGTGGCAGACCGAGTCGGCATGCGTGTCATCGAAGTCGAGGCCGTGGGCGAGGGCGCCATTGGCGAGCGCGGCCTGGGGCGGCGTTGCCGTGAGCGCCGCGCCCCAGATCGTGCTGAGCCCCGGGCCGCCCCAGCGTGCCGCGAGCGCGAGTACCGCGGGCACATGCTCTTCCCGCGCCCCGGCCAGCGCGCAGCCGATCGTATCGAGCACGCGCAGCGCGGCATTGTCCCGCACCGCGGCGGGCACATCCTCCGCGCGCAATCCGTCCGCCCATTCCGCCAGCGTGCGGGCGGCCGGGGTCATCTATTTCTTCCCGCGCAGTAAGGCCACGAGTGCCGACCCTTTGGCCGTGATCTCGCTCCGCTGGTTCTCCGCCACGAGATCCAGCTCCACCAGCGACTGTCCACCCTCCTCGCGCTTGCCGGTGACGGTGCCGCGGCACCAAGTCACGTCGCCGATCAGGTTGTGGCGCCGCACCTGGGCGGAGAGACGGCGGAGCTGGCCATCGTTGCCCATCCAGTTGGTCACCACGTGACCGAGCCAGGCCACCCGCTCCGGACCGTAGTCGTAGGCGCCCGGCACGCCCACCGTGCGGGCGAAGGGTTCGTCCCAGTGCACTCGCTCGGGAGGCTCGGGCACTCCAAAGGCATTGGGGATTCCCAACGCGGGATGGCGCTCGAAGAGATCGAAGGCGAGCCCGTGGGCACGCACATACAGGCTGCCCCAGCCCTGGACGAAGGCCACCACTGACGTGACGGTGAGCGGGCCCTTGCAGACCGTCGGCAAGGCATCGCCGACCTTCACGTCGTCCCACAGCCGCGGCTTTGCTCCACGGACCTCTTCGTCGCGGTAGGCACGGACGATGTGGTCGATCTCGTCGTCGCTAAAGCGGTGCGGCTCGACGGCCTTGTATTTACCGCGCTCGCGTGCGGTGTCCCGCTCGGTGCGGAAGCACCACGAGTCGGCCTCACACACCATCTCCCCGCGCTGATTTTGGAACGTCGTACGGTATACCTGCTGGATGGCGCGCTTGGCGAAGGCGGAAGGCTTTTCGATGAGATCCTTCAACACGCTCTCCCCCGCGATGCGGTCGCCTTCGCGTATGGCCCGATGCCACCGGAAGTCCGTGCCGCCATACATGGCATGAATGCCGGGCAGTCCCCCCACATACCCGGAGACAATGCGGTCCATGGCGAAGAGGATGGTCGGCGGCGCCAGGCCGGCCTCGGCCCAATGTGGATTCCTGTCGCCGATGCCGTGGGCCCAGTGCCGTATGGCATCGGGGGTGGCGAATTCGATATAGGGCTCCGGCCGTCGAACGGGCTGGCCGAGCCTCGCGCGCAACGCGGCGAGCGCCTCCGGAGTGATCGTGGGGAATCTGGGGGTCGTGGACATGGGGCCAATTGTGGCCATGCTCCGGCCGCGGGTCAAGGAATGTTGTAGCATTTCGTCATGCCCAGCCGCTCCTACCCGAAGGCGACGTTTGCCCTCCTGGTCCTGTGCCTGCACTCCGGCTGCGCCTCTTCGACCAGCGGCACCGCCCTACGCGAGCCGGGTTTCCGCGCTTCCACCATTCGCCGGCCTGCCCTCCTCGTTCGGGTGAACGTTGCCGACGACCTGAGCCAGCGCGAGCGTGCCCGCATCCCCGAGGACTACGAGGCGGCCGTGGTGGAAGGACTCGACCGCCTTGGCATCCTCGCTCTCGATATAGCGGTGGCGCCCTCCGGTCGTAGCCGGGCGCTGGATGGCATCGATCGCACCTCCGCTCTCACGCGCGCGCGCGAAGCGGGGGCGGAGCACCTCGTGATCGTGGACGCTCGCCTGTCCCGCGGCGATCTCCCTCACTGCAAGGCGGCGGGGCGCAGGCTTGTCGGCCCTACCACGTACTGGGACGCCGCGCTCGAGATCGATCGGGTATCGGACGGCAAGCCCCTCTTCGTTGAACCGCCGGGCGAGGACCTGCGAGCGGTCGACGTGGAACTCGACTGCAAGACGGGTCGCCTCATCCGGCGCAGGAGCATGGACGAGCTCATCAATGACTCCGTCGGCCTGGTCCTGGCCCCCTTCAGCTCCCGCTAAAGAACTCCCCTAAACCCCCGGTTTCGTGTATTGTCTTGAACACCCGCCTCTGCCGGCCAGCGGCCGCGGGCACATCGATCAGCAGAATCGGGGGAGCCAGGCCGTGCCCAACTTCATGGATCCGTCAAGCGGCGTTTTCGGCGAGGAGGCCTTCCAGCAGCTCCTCACGCGCGAGGCGTCGCGCGCCACACGCTACCAGGACTTCTTCTCGGTTTGTCTCGTTCGCCCGGACGGCCCGGCCCCCGAGCCGGATGAGGCGATGCAGCAGGCGGTAGCGCGCAAGATCACCCAGTTCCTCCGCTCCACCGACGTGGTCGCTCATACCCGCGACGGCATCGCCATCCTCCTCTTGAACACTCCGGACGCCGATGCGGCCAAGGTGGTCGAGCGGATCCGCTCGCACATCGAGAACGTCTCCTTCCAGCCGGACCCGAGCGCGGCCTCCCGCCGGGTGACTCTCTCGATGGGCCTCGTATCGTTCCCGCGCGACGGCCACAACGAGACCGTCCTCCTTGCCCGCGCGCAGGCCCGGCTCAAGGAAGCGGGCGAGCGCGGCGGTAATCAGGTGATCGCCACCGACGCCAGTTGAACCTGACCGCTCCACAAGATCAAAAGGCCGGGGACGCGTCCCGGCCTTTGCGCTGTACGCGACGAAGCTCGAGAAGCCGCGGTCAGTCCCGCTCCTCTCTCACCGGCAGGGTTTCGGGCACGCCCTTCTCATCCTCCATGTGCCCAATCACCCACCTTGGCCATGACACCGACTCCGATCCTTGACCGCCCGCGGAGGCGTCGGAAGGGGACGCCTCGGTCGCCTCGCCCCGCATCTTGGCGATCAGGCCCGTATACGGGTAGTCGCGCAGGATGCGACTGAACTGGGCCCGGTAGTTGGCAATGAGACTCACGTCTTCGATGATGACGTCCTGTACCTTCCAGCGGCCGCCACGCCGCACCATCCGGTAGTCAACCGGCAGGTCACTCCCGTTCCGTCCGAGGAGCGTGGTGGCGACGACGGCCTGATCGCCGGACACGGACTCGCCCACGTACTGGATCTTCACTCCGCCGGATACGCTTGCCTTGGTCACGATGGCCGCGACGAAGCCACGCTCGAGGACACCCGAGAAAAGCTCGATGAACTCGTCCTGCGTCTCCCGCGGCTTCGAGGACCACGCGGCTCCCAGAGCGAGGGCGGCCGCCTCGCGAAACTCGATCATCTCGTTGACCAGCCGACGGATAGCCTGGCGGGGCTCTTCGAGGCCGCGAGAGCGATCGGCCCCGAGCAGGATGGCATTGGCGCGGTTGAAGAACGCCTCCATGGTCTCCGTCGGCGAGGCAGCATCAGCGGGCGCGGCCGAGACCAGCCCGACCATCAGAGCGAGCAACAGTGCCACAGACCACCGGGCAAACATGGGTATTTAGAATAGTTCAGCTCCGGAATCTCCGCCTAGCCCATTTCCGGCGATGTCACCTCGCCTGCCCCTTTCCGTCAGCGTAGAGCCGGCGCCGTACGGAACTCCTTGATTGTATGAAGCTAAGCCCGATGGCCCTCCTCTTGCTATCCCAAGGAGCCCAGGAGGAAATGCTCCCTTGAAACGACTCATGGTCCTCGGCGTCATCAGCGCGCTCTTGCTCTGCTTCGAAAAACTCTCGACGGGCAGGAAGACCCAAGTGGCGACACCTCAGACTCCCCGTATCGTCACCTTGCAGGAAGTGCTCAGGCACCACGAAGCGCTTCCGCCCACCGCGAGAGCTTTCTACGAGGCGCTCCTCGCCCAGGGCGAAGTCCTGGCAGTTCAGGTGGAGTATCTTCCCGATCCGCTCCTCTGGCTCACCACCACGCCGGAGCAAGCGCGCTGGATGCGGGAGCAACACAACGGGTCGGCAGGTCTGGAATCCGTGGTGATGAGCGCCGCCGACGCTCACGATCTCCTGGCCGCGATGGGCAATGCGGCGCCGAACACGCTGCACGAGATCGCCGAGGTGCTCGTCTCGCAGGCTCCCACCGAAGTCTAGAGGGCTGCGGACTATTCCCCGCTCGCCGAGCGAGCCGCCACTCGTCTCGGTCGATAAACCGGAGGGCCGCCGCGGAGGCTCACATGATCCGGGAGCGGGCCACCGGCGGCGCGACGGAAGAATTCGGTGACTGTCCCCTGACCGAATCGATTCGGACCGGCTCGCGAAGCGGGGAATCCAGCTCTCTCGACAGGACGGCGAGCCTCGTCTCGAGCCGTCGGATCTTTCGCTTGAGTTGAAACTGCTGGGCAAACCCGCTCACGGCTGCGCACACGACCCCCACGAAGGCCGAGAGCAGAAGAAGGAGCGACAGAGGAAGCGGAGTCGTTCGCCAGTTCAGAAAAGCAATCGTCACAGGATCCGGGTTCTGGACGGTGAATACCAGCGCCACCGCCCCGAGGAGTCCAATCAGTACATAGACGAAGACCATAGTGTCCTCCCGCATCCGTTAATAAGTGCTATCGCCTCGCCTCGGCAATCTACGGGCTCTCGCGCCGCTCGGTCCTGAAACGTCTGATGACCTCGTCGGCCTGGGTGGGAACCTGTGGGGGAGGCACCGACATGTACTTCCGCAGGGCGGCCTTGGTTCGCGGACCCATGATTCCATCGACGGGTCCGGGATCATACCCGGCCTTCGTGAGGGCCTGCTGAAGCTCGCGGACGTGCTCGGGTGTTGTGGCGATTGTGCCGGGGATCCGTGACCGTTTCGTCTCTTGAGCGGATGCCGTTCCCATCAGCAGCACCGCCGTCACCATGGAGGTCAGTATCACTATGCCGAGACGCGCGAAGCGGAATCTTCGCATGGCGAGTACCTCCTCGCCCCCGCGGGTTGCATCGTGAGTGCCAGTACGCCTTTGTGACCTCTTCCAACCACCTTGGGCGAACGAGCCGAGTCGATTCGACGGCAATTGCCAGCGTTGTCACCAGTTTCTGCCCCCAAGGCGTCGGCTGGTCGATCCGGGGCCTGATGGGATCTACTGGGTAGATGTTCCTGCCTCAGTCGAACCTTCCCTATTTCTCGATTCAGTGTTCTAGACTCCCGCCCCAGCTAGGTCACGCGGATGAGTCGATGCTGAATATCGCGGCTGAACAGAAGCGCCAGCCCATCGGTATCAATTCGCCACACCAGTGCCCCGACGCGGAGCGGAGTCCCCTCGGGGGGAACTAACTCTAGCTGCACCGTGGTTCCGGTCTTCAGTTGGGCCTTGGTTCTGACTTTCGCACCATGCGTGCTGATGTCCACGGACATCGATAAGTATCGGCTCGTCCCGACCTTGACGACAATGGGCCAGGCCACGCGGGTACGAGGGTGCTGCCGCTTGTCTTGCCGTGGTGGAGTAGGCATGAGAAGTCACTCCGGCGCCTCGCTTGCTGATCGAGGCAGCGAGGGAGACTGCTTGGGTCCGAGGGAACCGCTGTGAAGAGCTGCGCGGGTTGGCTGCCTCCCGCTGAAATGGGTTCAGGACGCACTAACAACACGCTGCCACACATATCTAATGCATCCATACGCCATTCGACGTATGAGGGTGTGTCAGCCCCGATGGCAGGATCATCGGCAGGCCGTCGAAGGCGGTCTTGCCCGCTCCCCCCTCTACCAACTACTGCTAGAATCTCGCTAGCCTGTGAGGAGGGCCCTGGAATGGACCCGGCCCGGTTGCCCCACGCCCCGTATAACCAACAACCGCAGACTGCCTGCGAGGGAACCCATTGATGGACCGCCGCACGTTCCTCGCTGGTACGGGTGCGGTTCTCCTCGCCGGGCCGTTCGCCGCCGGGGCGCAGCAGCCACGGAAGGTCCTGCACATCGGAGTCCTGCAACCCGGTGCCCCACCTGAACCGCGAAGGCGATGGTGTCGCGCGAATACATTCGCCTCCGGGAAGCGGGCCGCTCCGATACCACGGTCGGCATGCTGACAAAACTCGCCAGGGCCCTCGGCGTCCGGTGACGAGGCTGCTCGAGTAGGCGGAAACGAGGAGGAGGAGGATGGCTCGAAAGAAGTCTAAGCAGCCGAGGCTAACTGGAGGTGCCCGGGCGCTGCCTCCCAAACTCGCAGACACGAATGGGCAGATCCAGCGGCTCTGGCACAGCGTCTCCGAACAGTGTGTCTCGATCGCCTCCAGCATCGACACGACCCCGCCCGAGATGATCCCGCATGGGATGCGCGCACGGTGGCTTCGGGAGCTGCGTAAGACAGGTGTCGCGCTGGCCTTACTGGCCAATCGGCTCGCCGGTGGACCCGCCGCTATCGCCGCGCGCACGAACACCCGGAGAGAACGATGACCGAGGAGGCCCGCGAGTACCACCGGGCTCAACGGCCGCCCTGCATCGTCATTCGGATCCGCGACTTCCGGAAGGCTTGGGCCACCGCCGGCAAGGCCGCCGGCATCGGCGGCCGGCTCCGGCACGACTTCCGCCACACCGTCGTCCGTAACGTGGTCGGTGGGCGAAGCTGGCTGGTGAAGCGTGCGCGGCCCAGCGGGCTAGCAGCAGTCGAGGAGGTCCTCAAGCACCCGCGCAATTGCTCCCGTTCCCGGACTACCTGCTCGCGCTTTCTCCAGGCAGCAAGACCCGCGACCCATGCGAGGCCAGATGCGAAGAGCCACAAGGTGTCCGGCGCGGGGACGGCTTGGACGCCTTGATGAACGCGGACAGAATATTGCCTTGAGGGTCTGCGACCTGTCCTAGCGCGACCAGAAAGTTACCCAGGTCAGGTTCCGGGCCAAAATCAAACGTTAGTCCAAGATCGACCGAACTGGTCCCCGGTGACAGAAGGAAGTTCGGAAGGCTGGGGTTGAAGGGCGCGTCGAAGATTGTGCCCACGTCGAACGAGTCAAAGGACAAGGGGGAGACGTCGCAGAACTTCCTTGGCGGCTTCCCTTCCGCGCCGGTAGCTAGTGAGAGCAGGCCCACCGCGAGCAGGACGCAAACTCAAGATAGGCCTGGCAAGTTGGTCTTCGGGGGGCCTCCTCGCCGCGCCGCTAGCAGTCGAGGTCCCATGCTCATCCGGTTTTAGCCGACCCGACCTTCGCGGCGGCCTCAGGACACGCTAAAAGCTCTCCCGAAAAAGGAGCCCATATCACCTCCGCCGTCGCCAGCCGAAGCCAAGCAGACCCGCCAGACCTGTGGCCAGCAGGAACCATGTGCCAGGTTCCGGGGCAGCCGCGGCCAGTCTGATTTGGGTGTCATTATCAATGCTCACTATCGTGAAGAACGGATCAGGCGAGAAGAACACAGAAGCGGACTGTATAGGCGGCAGAGGTTGGCGGCGCTCCGCGAGATGCCGGCGACGTGTTAGCCAAGCGGCTGCACCAGGAGGCGGTCGGATGAGCAAGGAAGCCCACGAGCTGCACCGGACCATCAGCACGAGCGTGCGCGACATGCTGGACGCCTACCGCATCGAGGCGCAGGCGGGGCCGGTGACCGACAAGGCGGTCGAGGAAATCATCTTCCGGGCGGAGCATGGCGTCCTTCAGAGCCTCGCGCCGTATCAGCGTGCGCAACGGGTCGCGCTGCTGCCGAGTGTCGTACGCATGCTGTTGACGACCTTCCTTGAGGAAGTGGCCCGGGCGGACGGCTCACCCCGTTAGGTGCTAGCTGTAGTGCCCCCATTGTGGATGCGCCCCGACCCGGCTATGCTCCCGCCGCAGTGCCCGCTGTAGCGAATGCTACGGCACCGAGCCATGCAGCCTTGGCCCATTGAGGAGCGGTGAGAAGGCGAAGGGGAATAGATATGAAGATGACGAAGATGTTGCTCGCGGCGGTGACGTTCCTTCTACTCATTGGGCCAACCAGCGCCCACGCCAACATCATCTACAACTGGAGTGGTGACTGCCAACGGGTACTTTTTGGCTCCAAGACCCTCTGTGACCATGCCACGTTACATGTGGTCACGACCGATGCCTATATCCCTGGTGAGGTCTTCTCCCCGGGGTTTCCCGTGCACGAGCAAGTATTGCTTGAGTTTCTCTACGTCGACGACCTCGTCACGTTCGATTTCGCGCCATTCGCTTTTCCTGTCAACGGCGAGGGATTCCTACTGCCCGCGACGTTGCCAGGCGAGGGCTCTATACTAACCATTGCGGATTTCTTCCGGTCTGATGCCCAAGGTAACTGGAGGTTCGAGGGTGAAGGCTTGACTCCGGACCCGTGCAACGGAATCGCTAACCCCTTCTGCAGCTATGGGGTCGCGGGAATCAACGGCGTGTGGAGTCGGGTGCCCTTGCCTTCAACGCTCCTGCTTCTCGCGACCGGCCTTGCTGGCTTACTGTCCTTTGGCCGTCGCAAGGTGAACTAGTCTCACGACCAACACTCTCGCCAGCCTTCTAGACTCCCGGAGGTGGATATGCCCCTGGTGCACCCAGGAAGTGAGGAGGACGCAGCCCCTTATGTCGGCCAAATCTGAGCATGAGCATCGCGGCTGGAAGATTCGCATTACAGGCAACACAGCCGGTGCTGGGTGGTCAGCGATGATTGAAGTGTGGGAGCCTGGGCAGGACCCGCGTAGTGACACAGGTACCATCGTGCCATTCCACAAGCGTGTTCCCTCTGAGACGGAAGCCCAAGCCGTTGCTCTCCAGGCGGCCAAGAAGTGGATTGAACGAGCAGGCGGCCAATGATTCGCCGCTGGCCGTGCCTAGTGACCACTGTGCTTTGCTGCTCGCTCGTTAGTTGTGCGACGCAACCTTCTCCCACGCCGAAGCAAGTCAAGGTCGAGACCAACTTCAACGATTGCGTTCGTGATTTAGGGGCTCGTGGGCCGACCTTGATCTCAGTTTCGCCGGAGGGACAGTTCAAGTGACGCGCAGGCACGGGGGGTGAAGTCTCTATCGCGCAAGAGAAGACAATGATGGAGTGTATGCGAGCCAAAGGCTATCGCTTCAACGATGGGCCGACGCCGCGATGAAGACTCTCCTCGCTTTCTACTCCCTGCTCGCCGTTGCCACGTCGGCCTCCGCCGAGTGCGCGTGGGTGCTGTGGCAAGAGCTGTCCTTCGCGGAGCGAGGCTCGGCGGGACATCAATGGAGGATTGTGGATACAGCTCCCGGATCGTCCGCATGTCAACGATTGGCGGGGCAAGCAATCGCCGATATGAAGGCGCGCCTCGGGATACTTGATCTTAAGGTGATAGCCCCTCTACATCTTCATTTTCCGCTTGACGGGCTACTCTGGCCCACGATCATTTCGGCGCACTTTGGGCGCATAGATCGTGCCGGTCGAGCTTCTTGGCAGGCCGGATGGAATACTACGGGGATACTTTTCAGGCAGGCGCGGTTCGGGAGCCGCCTAGGCCCGCGAGGTCAGTCTACGTCAGATGTCGAGGTCGCCGAGCACCCTGATCTCTTGCCCGAGGTTCGCGTTGAGGGTCTTTTCCACGTCAGCCAGTGTCGATGGTGGATCCCACTCAAGGTTCCCCATGTGGTCGCGCCCGTCGTACATCATAGTCAACGCGAGGTGATCGTCCCAGCGCTGGACGCCCTTGAGCACTCCTTCGTCGCCCGTCGCGAATCTGCTGTGAGCTCCGTAAGACGACGACCACAGGGGTGGCCAGACGTGGCAGCTGGTCTTCCCCATCTGTCTCTTGAGGTCTCGCAGCTTCATGGGGTCCTCCTTACCGTTCCCGCTCCTGCTTCCCACAGCGAGTTGCCCGCAAGGTCAGTCTACGATGTCAAGGTTCCCGAGGGCTCCGATCGCGGCTCCCAGGTGCGCTTTGAGGAGTTTCGCGACAGCCGCCGCGGCCGGGGGCGCATCCCAGGTGAGGATGCCCGTGTGTTCACGCCCGTCGAACCTCATGGTCAGGGTGAGAATCGTATTGTGCGGGGTATGCATGACGAACTCGAGTACGCCCTCCTCGGGCGCGGGCACGATGTCCGGATGGAACGACCCGACCCAGCGCGGCGGCCAGGCGGGCACCACTTTGCCCCCCTCGGCGCGCGCGAGGTCACGAATCTTCATGCCCGCTCCCGCTGCCACAGCGCATCGCAGGCGGCGTGGACGCTGACGACTAGGCCGGCGATGTAGAAGTACTGAATCTGTGGACCTGGCTCGCCGCAGATGGTGCACGGGTCGTGGAGCGGGCCGCCCGCAAGGATCTTGGACCGCTTGTTCCCTGGCGTCGACGTCGGCGCGGGCCGCTCGATCGGCGCCGGCTCCTTCGACAGGACGCCCGAGGCCGTCAGCCCGCGGATCTTGGCCCGGAGGTCAGCGTCGGTCAAAGGATCGACCCAAGAAAATGATCCATTCTAAGATTCTCGATAGACCTCGCGCCGATGACGCACCCTCGCCACCGTAATCAACCGCTGCTCATCGTCAATCGCATAGATCACGCGATAATCACCCACCACGATGCGCCAGAGCTCGGCTCCCTGGAGCTTGACCGAACCGGGCGGGCGGGGAATCTGGGCGAGCCCAGAAATGGCCGCGTCAATGCGGCCGATGAGATCCTTATCGGGAGGACGGCGGGCGAGGCTGGCGAAATCCCGCGCGGCCGCGCGCGTGACATCAATGCGGTACGGGCCGAGCAACTACTCGAGGCCCAGGATCTTCCGAATGTCCTTATAGGAGATTCGTTCATCCGATTCTGCGAGCGCGGATAAGCCTGCCTCCGCATCCTGTGCCTGGTCGATTGGTCTTGGATGCGCCAGCATGAAGGCGGACCATCGGACAGAGAGATAGCTCTCCCCCCTCGTGACTTGATCACCAAGGAAGTTCACCCCAGGGGCGCCAGCAGACTTGAGGGAAATTTCCGTAATTTCAGTATGCATGCTCAGTCTCCCTCTACTGGAGGCGCTTGCTCCAACAGTATCACGTCGAATGTCTTGCCGGCCACATGTTGCCCGTTGGCGGACAGCCTGAATTCGTAGCGGCCGGGGCGCTCGAACTCCAGGAACCCGAGATGGAAAACAAATTCGGCCGGGGTCAGACGATCGGTCACGGTCGCATGTGCCTGGCCCTGCCCCAGCAATTGGAGATCATCCAGTCGCACCAAGTCGAGACTAACGTCGTAGTCCCCGAGTGCATCGGTGACTTTCGCGTACACGGCAAGCCCTAGGTGGGCCATCGGGAATTTATCGGCTTGAATCTTCTCAAAGATCCCGATGAGACTCACCTTCCCTGTGCCCTCTTCCCGTATCGCCTGATCGCAAATTAACATCGCATTCAGGACAGGATGGGGCGGCGCCGGCCGTGAACCTTCAGCAGGGCTCATAGGCGCCGATGGTAGCCGAGAACAATGGGCTCATCACTGAATTCCCCTTTCGGAAACACTGTGGCTGTACTGTGGCTATTCGGGCTCGCTGTGGCTCACTCTGGCTCACTTTTAGCCACAGCGCACGAAACCCGGAGGGCCGTGTAACCCCCCGGGTTTCTTGCCTTTCAGTGGTGGACGATACTGGACTTGAACCAGTGACCCCCGGCATGTGAGGCCGGTGCTCTGCCAACTGAGCTAATCGTCCGTGCCTGAGAAGTTACACACTTACGAAAGTCCCGTCAACCCAGACCCCTCCACGGTGCCCGGAATGGTGCCCACCAGCCGGTGCGTAGCCGCCTGCAGGTCCGCATCGCTCACGATGGCATAGCGCCGATAGACGGCCTCCGTCCGGTGGCCGGTGATCTTCATGGCCACGGAGCGCGGCACGCCCGAGCGCTCGAGGTTGCGCACCGCCGTGCACCGGAAATCGTGGCGGAGCATCCCCGGGCACCCCGCCGCCTTGCACGCCGTCGCCCACGCTTTCCGAAACTCTCGCCGCGGCGTCCCAGCCCGGCGGCCCGTGAAGTGTGGGAACAGCATGGGCAGGATGCGCCCGAGGCGGCGCTCCAGGGCCTTGACGCGCTCGACGTGGCCCGCCAGCAGGGCTTTGAGCTCGGGCGTGAGGTACACGAGGCGGCCGTCATCGTTCTTCGTGCTGCCGGGCTCCAGCCGGAGCGTGCCGGCGTCGAGATCCACTTGCCGGCGCGCGAGGGCGACCACTTCGCTCCGCATCCGCGAGCCGTAGGTGTAGGCGATGGTGACGGCGAGCTGGAGATCCTCCGGAAGCCGCCGTCGCACGGCGAGGTACGCCGCTGGCTCGAAGAAGCCTTCCCGCGGCGGCGCCTCTTTCAGCTTGCGGAGGATCGGCAGTCGGAGCAGCGTCCCGTGCTCGTAGGCCAGCCGCAGCATCCGCCCGAGCACCGCGAGCTCGCGGTTGATCGTCCCGTTGGCGGCCCCCCTCCCCTGCCGCGCGGCGGCGTAGGCGATCGCGTCAGCCGGGCCGATGCTGGCCAGGCGCCGCCCCGCGAAGAAGCGATCCAGGTGCGTCAGCCGCCACGCGGCCTCCTCGAGATTTCGCACCCCGGTCGCACGGTAGTGCGCCCGGAGCGCAGCCGCGGCCACGTCGTAGCGCACCCGGTCCGCTCGTGGCAGGAACGGCTGCCCGGTGGCTACCGCGCCCTCACGCGCCTTCAGGAAGCGCTTAGCCTCCTGCTCCTTGTCTGTGCCCGTGCTCTCGCGGACGGGCCGGCCGTTCACGTAGTACTTCACCCACCAGGTTGACTCCTCGGCCCTCGAGCCGTCCGGTCGCTTCCGACGTTTCCGGTAGAGGGAGCCCATCAGGTGCGCCGCCGCGCGGCAGCGAGCCGAATCGCCTGCCGCGCCGCCATGAGTGCGGCGCGCGCGGCCCGTAGGTCGTCCAGGTCGCGCTTTCTCTGGCGGGGGGCCAATGCAATGACCTTGCGGGCTGTCGGCCGTGGCGTGTTCATCATCGTTTCCTCCCTCGAGGGGTCGGGGTGCGCTGCACGCCGCCGAGGACCTGGCGGGTGCGCGGCAACAAGTAGCCGCCGCGCTTGCCGGCCTCGCCTTTCGAGAGCAGTCCACGGACGCGGGCCTCGTGGAGCAGGTCTCGAATGCGGCCAGCGGTCTCGCCGCGCTTCGCCGCGACGTCCTTCACGGGACGGGCGGACCCGGCGGCGAGCCGCTGGACGTACTCCACGGCCAGCCGGGCGTAGAAGGCATCATCCCGCCCCACGCTGCGGCGCTCGGGCGCGTTTTTCAAGTAGGTTGGCATGAAAAATAATCGCGTCCTCTGTC
>Ga0137403_10000228_pt1 | contig 47717 bp, 42 predicted proteins | sample CZOMad2_1_16fung_FD_122057 | JGI IMG/M metagenome (GOLD analysis project Ga0137403, IMG submission 122057) | Vadose zone soil fungal communities from Angelo Coast Range Reserve, California, USA - CZOMad2_1_16fungal (Hybrid Assembly) | ecosystem: Environmental > Terrestrial > Soil > Vadose zone... | reverse complement strand
CGGAGTCGAAGGAGAAGCTCTTCCTCCCCTACTTCTCGACCAAGGGCCGCGGCACCGGCCTGGGGCTCGCCATCGTCCACCGCATCGTCTCCGACCACCACGGCTCGGTGCGGGTGGAGGACAACGTCCCCACGGGATCGGTGTTCACGCTGGAGCTGCCGCTGGGGTAGGGGGGCGCCGGATGGGGAGGGAGTAAGATAGAAGAGGAGGTCGGGCTCATGGGAGATCAGTTGACCGGCTGGCTTTACGGCAACACCATCACTTTGGAAACCGCCGCTCCGCCCTTGGAAGGCAAGAGGGTTCGGGTCCGGATCGAGCCGGCCGAGGACTCTGAGGCAGTGCTGGCACCTGAGGAGCAGGCCCGGCTTTGGCAGGAATGGGTTGATCACGGCCCCCAGGGACCTGTCGAGCTCGAAGACGAGATCGACCTGCCGTGATCCAGCGGGGGGATATCCGCTGGTTCCGTTTTTCTTCTCCCGCCAAGCGTCGCCCCGTCGTCGTTCTCGGCCGTGAGGATGTGGTGCCGTTCCTTTCGCAGATCCCGGTGATCCCCGTATCCACCCAAATACGCGGGCTACCCTGGGAGGTGCTACTGGGAGTTGAAGACGGGATGCCTGCTGCCTGTGTGTTGAAGCCCGAATGGATACTCTCCGTCGAGCGAAGCATGCTTGGCCCAACGCTTACGACTCTTCGCCAAGAGCGCTGGCCCGAAGTGCGGACAGCTCTTCTACGTTTTCTCGGTCTTGACCTGTAGAGCGGCCGCTGGGTACCACCCTCCATCGGGGTGGCCGGACCGCTCCCGGTGTTCACGCTGGAGCTGCCGCTGGGGTAGGCGGCTCCGCTGCTGGCCGTCGATGCGTCATCGCCCGCTGATACACCTCCGCGATGTATGCCTTGGCGGAATCGCTCCATCGGAAGCGTTTGGAGAATGCGGCTTCCTGAATGACGGCGAACCCACTTCGATCCGTCCGATAGAGCTCGGCCGCCAGTTTTACGGCGGAAATGAGATTTCGCAGAACATCGTCGCGATTGTATCCGGAGAATCCGAAGCCTGTTGCCCCAGTTGCCGGGTACGGTACGACCGTATCGGTCAACCCCCCGGTCCTTCGTACAAGCGGGGGTGTTGCATTGCTCATTGCGATCAGTTGCGTGATGCCACATGGCTCGAACAAGCTGGGCATGAGGAACACATCGCTGCCGAGACTTATCTGCTCTGCCAGCACCTGGTCAAAGGCGATCGCGCACAAATAGTTGTCCCTCCTGGGCATCGACAAGATCTCATGATAGGTCCTCGGAGCCTCGTATCGAGCGATCGCGATATTGCCGATGAAGGATTCGTATTCTGCAAGGCCGGTCGCGAGTATTGCGATATTGACGCCTGGGATCTCTAGGAGATGCTCCAGGACAGGCTTGCCATCGACCGTGTCGACCAGCAACCGGAATTTTTGCTCTACGGCGCGTCCGACGAAACCGAGGAGAAACTGGTCGGGGCGACGGAAATAAACGGCGAGGGCCTTCTTCATGGCCACCTTGTGGTCGAGCGTCTCCCGGAATCGCTCTGCCGATGGCTCGAAAGTGTACTCGAGGCCGTTCAATATACCGATGAGGCGACCCTCCCGGCTGACGCGCCCGGTGATCTCATGGAGTCCTTTGGCCCCCTCGAAGTATCGGCCCTGATCCTCTGGTGTTGCGATTTCGGCCGCATAGGTTGGGCTGACCGTCGAAACGACATCGGCGAGTTCGATGGCAAGGCGCAATGGATTCACGCTTTCCCAGTCGGATCGCGGGTCGGTGAACACCCCTGCTGTTGCGTCGTGCCGGAGGAATGGGTTGATGTCCCAGCCTCCGATGAGCGGTTTCCAGATGTTACCCTGGTAGCCGATGTTGTGGATCGAGAGGACGCGCCTCTGTGGCAATCTCTCCATTTCCATCCATCCGAATAGGTATCCCAAGAGCCAATCGTTAATGTGGACAATGTCGGGAGCACGCCGCTTTACAAGCTCGATGCAGGCTTTCGAAAAGAACGAGAACCGTAGGATGTCATCCCGAAAGGGAACGGTAGGGCTGTGGACGTAGGGCCGGCCGTACGGACCTTCGAAGTAGGTGGCGTTCTTGACCAGGCTGACACGAACGTCACCGATCCGCCCTTCGTGGATGGAAACGGGTTCCGCGGAACCGGCGAAGCAGACGGAGAACGTCTCTCGTTCTTCGCCGACAAGCGCACGCGGCACCGATGAATAGAGCGGCGTCACGACTTCGATATCCACTCCCTCGGCAAGGAGGGCAGGAGGTAGCTCACCTGCCACGTCGCCGACCCCGCCGGCCTTCGAAAAGGGTTTGCACTCTGCCGCAAAATATAGAACTTTCAGGCCCATTCAGCGCCTCCGTTTTGCCCTGCCCAGCGAAGCCATATCCAAGACTGGCCGCTAACGTCAACTCTGAAGAAAGATTATCCGGTGCCGCACTGGTTGCGTCAAGTACATGAGCGTATGCCCATAGTATTATCTGGGAGGGGTTGCCGGCGCGGCCACGGAGACAGGAGGCGGGAATACAAGGAGCAGTTGGCCGACGCCCAGTCCCTACCTCCCCGCCCGGGGGGAGCGCCCCGGCGAGCGGTTGCCGCGTCCGGGCGGATCCCGGCGGAGTCGAAGGAGAAGCTCTTCCTCCCCTACTTCTCGACCAAGGGCCGCGGCACCGGCCTGGGGCTCGCCATCGTCCACCGCATCGTCTCCGACCACCACGGCTCGGTGCGGGTGGAGGACAACGTCCCCACGGGATCGGTGTTCACGCTGGAGCTGCCGCTGGGGTAACCGGCCGCCCCCGTCTGATACACCCATGGTAGTGTATGGAAGGATGTAGGAGATTGGGTATGCGTACAAACATCGTGCTGGACGACGAGTTGGTCGCCGAGGCGTCCCGGCTGAGCGGGATCAGGACCAAGAAGGAGCTCGTGAACGAGGCGCTGCGCGTATTCATCGCCAGCCGGAAACGCAAGAGCCTCCTCGATCTCGCCGGCAAGATCAAGCTCGCCCCCGGATACGACTACAAGGCCTTGCGGAACTGCGTGGTGCCGGTCGGCTCCTCACTTGAGGAGAGGTTGGAAGATCTCGTCGCCACGCACCAGGCCGCCTGGAGCGGTGGCAAGCTCAAGCCTGCGCCGCCGTCGGCCCGGCTGCGGGGTGAGACGACCGTCGCCGATCTCCTGATCGAAGACCGGGAATGTCTGCCAGACCTGGCCTGCTCGCCGATGGCCCGCGCTATACCGCCGATGACCGGCGACCTGCTCGTCGGTGATCCGCGCCTGCTCGCCGATGGCCCGCGCCATGCCGCCAATGGCCGGCGACCTGCTCGCCGGTGACCCGCGCCATGCTGCCGATGACCCGCGCCATGCTGCCGATGACCCACGCCATGCCGCCGGTGCCCCGCGCCGTGCCGCCGATGACCGACGGCCTGCTCGCCGATGACCCGCGCCATGCCGCCGATGACCGGCGACCTGCTCGCCGGTGACCCGCGCCGTGCCGCCGATGACCGGCGGTCTGCTCGCCGGTGACCCGCGCCATGCCGTCGATGACCCACGCCGGAGAGCCGAAGGCTGGTAATACTTCTCGTAATGCTGAACATGAAAGGATGCCCCCGACCGCGCAAGCCAGCGGGTGTCTGGCGGGAGGGTGAAGGTATGGAGAGGGAGAAGTGGATCGGCGATGCCACGCTGGAGGCGCTCCGCCGGCTCGGCAGGAGCTTGGGGGAGGACCTCCTGGGCCAGGTCGTGGCGAGCTTCCTCACCGAGGGGCGGCGGGGGCTCGCCACGCTGCGCGGAGCGCTCGCCGCCGGAGACGCCGCTACCCTGGCCACCGCGGCCCACTCCCTGGCCGGGGCGGCCGCCATGCTCCGGGCCTTCGCCCTGGAGAGTTGCTGTGCGGAGCTCGAGACCCGTGCCCGGCAGGGCGACCTTGCCGCCGCCGGCGCGCTCGTCCCGGTGGTGGCGGGCAGCTACACCCGTGTCGCGGCGGGGCTGGCGGCCTCAGCCGGCGAGGCTCTCTTCAAGAGTCGTCCAACCGTCGCGCAGGGCGAAGAGGGTCGCCTCGACCCGGTTGGCCGCGCCAAGCTTGCCAAAGACGTGGGTGAGATGGGTGCGCACCGTCGCCTCCGCGATGTGGAGGCGCCCGGCGATCTCCGGGTTGGAAAGCCCCTTGGAGACCAGCCGTAGGAGCTCGCCCTCGCGCTCGGTGAGCCCGTCGCGCGGCGCCGCCGGCTGGCTCCAGTGCTGGAGCAGCTGGCGGGTGAGGGCGGGAGGCAGGCAGGGCTCGCCGCGGTACACCTTGCGGATGCCGGCGAGGAGATCGGTCTGCTCCGCGCTCTTGCCGAGATAACCGAGCGCCCCCGCCCGCACCATCTCCAGCACCTGGGCGCCGACGGCGGCGCTGGTCAGGGCCACGACCCGGGTCTCCGGCCGTTGCTCGAGGATCGCCCGGGTGGCGGCGATCCCGTCCATCACCGGCATCACGACGTCCATCAGGACGACGTCGGGCGCCAGCTCCGCGGCCCGGGCCACCGCCTCGCGCCCGTCGGCGGCCTCGCCCACCACCCTGACGTCGTCGCATTCCGCGAGCAGGGCGAGGAGCCCCTTGCGGACGACGAAATGGTCGTCGACGATCAGCACTGCGATCCGGTCTCCCAAGCGACCCTCCTTCTCCTCCGGTGCCGCGGGTGGGCGCTTATTTAATCATGGGCATGCTTTGATTCAAAGATACCACCCCCCGGGGTAGGTGCCGGCCTACGAGGAAACCGCAGAAAAGATACGAGCTTCCTCGGGCGACAGAGCGCAGCGCACCTCGCTACTCTCCTCCTGTCCCCAGCGAACGACGCGAGTCGCTCGAAGTCGCCCCCCAACCATTGCATCGGGCTCTGCAGAGGGCCCGCGCGGAAAAAGGGAGAACCCATGCGCACCCTGGCCAAAATCCTTCTGCCCCTCTGTCTGCTCCTCACCTTCGTCACCGCCGCGACGGCCCAGCCGACCACACACTTCCCGAACGCGACTGCCCAGGGCACGCCGGACGGCGTCCCGCCATCGGGCGAGACCGTCTGCAACGGCCTGGTCGGCGCGGCCCACGGCCTCTGCACCGCCTACTGCGAGGCCATGGACTGCGACAGCGGCAGCCCGCAGGCGTCGACGAAGGCCTGCGCCAAGGTGGCCGACAACTTCCTGCGGATCACCGGCCAGGGCCTACCGTGCGACTGCCCCTGCGTGGCGCAGGTCCCCGACTTTATCCAGGCCCTGAACGGCCAGTTCGGTCTGGTGGCCTGCATCGACCAGTCCGCCCCGGGATTCGAAGACTTCGTGGTCCTGGTTACCGGCGACAATCGCTTTCCGGGCGCAGATTCGGGCGTCCTCGAAAACGCTTGCGGCTTTGCGTTCACCGGTCCGGCCATCGAAATCACCCCACAGCAGGCCGTCGCCTGCGTCAACCTCACCCGCCAGAAGGCCGCGGCGGCGGGACTCACCTGCGGCGCCCCGTAGTGACCTGAAATCGGACCTGCCGCTCTCTCCCGGGGCCCGCGCTCAGGCGCGGGCCCTCGCCGCTTACTGATTCTCGCTTGACTCCCGCCCTCTTCCGCACTAGGATCGGCCGCAATCCAGCGTCCTTCCCCCGAGGAGGTGTCCGCCCCAGAAACCTGACCCTGCAGGCCCTGATCCCCAGAGCGGCCGTCCCGGCGCGTGTCCGGCGAGGCCCAAAATCAAAGCGGCCCGGGCGAGTTACGAGCTCACCCGAGCCAGACCCCGCAAGGAGAGTTGGTCCATGCGAGATCCAGAAGATCGTAGCACCCCCCGTTCGTCCAACGTCTTCACCCCCGAGTTCCTCTCCCGTCTCAACCAGCGCGACGAGCCCCTGACCGCGGCCCAGGCCGACGCCGCCGGCCCGTGGATCGTCCAGGTTCTCCCCAGCCCCGGCTGGGCAGTCCTCCGCCGGGGCGAGAGTCTGGCGGCCGGCGACCGGCCCACCGCGGTGTTCCGCGAGCGCGAGCGGGCGCTCCTCGCCGCCGCGGTGCTCCCCGGCACCGGCTTCGACCGGCTCTTCAAGCTCCAGCACGAGCGGAGCCCGGAGGGCTACGCCATCGTTTCGGGTGGCGAGGTCGTCGGCCATCTGGAGCAGTACAACCCCGAGATGCTCGCCGCCATGCACACGGCGGAGGTCTTTGCGCGGGTTCCCGAGAGCCTCGCTCTCCTCCTGGAGGCGAGCGGCGCCGTGGCTCTCCGGAGTGCCGGCAGGCTCCTCGCGGCGGAGGCGGCGACCGACTGACGGCGTGCCGGGGCAGGGCAGGCACAGGGGCTCTGCCCCTACCTGCCCTGCCTCGGACCGTTCGTGCGCCCAAGGGGGAGGGACGCGGTGTGTGCGCTCCGCCAGGCGGGGTGACCTGGCGGAGGGGTTCCTTACTTCTTCTTGTCCTTCGCCTTGGTGTCCGGCGCGCCCTTTACCGCGGCGCCCTTCTTCGGCTTCTTGGTCTCTTTCTTCCGGGCGTTGTTGCCTTTGGCCATGCTCTCCTCCTGGCGTTTCGCCGTTGGGGGAATTCTACTCCGGCCGGGAGCCATTTGGACCACCCTTCCGCCTCCGTTGCGCAGGGTGGCCGCCTCGCCAGCCCCCTCTTGGGGTTTCGCGCCGGTCGCGGTAAAATAGGGGCCGTCCGAGGAGCGTTGCAGGAGGTCCCGCCTCCCAGGCTCGGACGCCGGCCATGACCGGAGCACAGGAACGGCGCTCACCTCAACCCTTTCCGGGCCGACGGTGAGCTTCTTCCTGCCGTCCCGGGTTCCTCTGAGGAGGTCATCATGACCGTCGCCAGCCAGACCGCCACACCGACCCAGACCGATTTCCACGTCGCCGACCTTTCCCTCGCCGATTGGGGCCGCAAGGAGCTCCGCATCGCCGAGGGCGAGATGCCGGCTCTCATGGCCATCCGCAGGGAGCTCATGGCGAGCCAGCCCCTGAAGGGCGCGCGCATCGCCGGCTCCCTGCACATGACGATCCAGACGGCCGTGCTCATCGAGACCCTGCGGGCCCTGGGGGCCGAGGTGCGCTGGGCGAGCTGCAACATCTTCTCCACCCAGGACCACGCCGCCGCGGCCATCGCCGCCGCGAACATCCCCGTCTTCGCCTTCAAGGGGGAGAGCCTGGCCGACTACTGGGACTTCACGCACCGCATCTTCGAGTTCCCGGAAGGCGCTCCCAACATGATCCTGGACGACGGCGGCGACGCCACCCTGCTCGTCCACCTGGGCGCCAAGGCGGAGGACGATCCCTCGGTGCTGGCGAGCCCCAACAGCGAGGAGGAGCGGGTGCTCTTCGCCGCCATCAAGAAGCGCAACGCCGCCCAGCCCGGCTGGTACAAGAAGCAGCTGGCCGCCATTCAGGGCGTCACCGAGGAGACGACCACCGGGGTCCACCGTCTCTATGAGATGGCGAAGAAGGGCGAGCTCAAGTTCCCCGCCATCAACGTCAACGACAGCGTCACCAAGAGCAAGTTCGACAACCTGTACGGCTGCCGCGAATCGCTGGTGGACGCCATCAAGCGCGCCACCGACGTGATGGTGGCCGGGAAGATCGCCGTCGTCTGCGGCTACGGCGACGTGGGCAAGGGCTGCACCCAGGCTCTCCGCGCCCTCTCCGCCCAGGTGTGGGTCACGGAGGTCGACCCCATCTGCGCGCTCCAGGCGGCGATGGAGGGCTACCGCGTCGTCACCATGGAAGATGCCTGCGACAAGGCGGACATCTTCGTCACCGCGACCGGCAACTACCACGTGATCACGCACGACCACATGCGGCGGATGAAGCACAACGCCATCGTCTGCAACATCGGTCACTTCGACAGCGAGATCGACGTCGCGAGCCTGGAGCAGTACCCGTGGGAAGAGATCAAGCCGCAGGTGGACCACGTGATCTTCCCCAACGACAAGCGCCTCCTCCTCCTCGCCAAGGGCCGCCTGGTGAACCTAGGCTGCGGCACCGGCCACCCCAGCTACGTGATGAGCTCCTCCTTCGCCAACCAGATCCTCGCTCAGATCGAGCTGTGGACGAAGCGGGGCGAGTACAAGATCGGCGTCTACACCCTGCCCAAGCACCTGGACGAAAAGGTGGCGCGCCTCCAACTCACCACCCTGAACGCCAAGCTCACCGAGCTGCGTGACGAGCAGGCGAAGTACATCGGCGTGAGCAAGGATGGGCCGTTCAAGGCGGATCATTACCGGTATTAGGCTGAAGCTGGGCCGGAGTGGCCCACTGTGAATTTCGAGGGGGACCGGAGGATCGGTCCCCCTTCGTCGTTCTGCCCGAGTCCGCGGGCTGGGAGATCGCGGCTGAGGCGACAGGCCCCCTCCATGCTATCGTAGCGTCATGACCACGGCCACACGGCTCGTGACGGCCGACGACCTCCTCCGCATGCCGGATGACGGCTGGAGGTACGAGCTCGTACAGGGGGAGCTTCGTCGCATGCCGCTTCCTGGGTTCCGACACGGCAGGATCGCCAACCGCATCGCTGTCGGCCTCTCGAACCACGTCGAGCCCAACGACCTCGGCGTCGTCGTCGCGGCCGAAACCGGTTTCCTCCTCCACCAGGGCCCGGATGAGGTTCGCGGCCCGGATGTGGCGTTCATCTCCAAAGCCCGTTACGAGGCGGCGAGCTTCTCTGAAGAGAAGCACTTCCCGGGTGCCCCGGACCTCGCTGTCGAGGTGGTGTCCCCCTCGGACACCTACAGCGAGGTGGAAGAAAAGGTCCTCGCCTGGCTCCGAGCGGGGGCACGGCTCGTGATCGTGGTAGACCCCAAGAAGGAGGTCTTCTTCGTTCACCGCGCGGGTGCCACGCCCGAGATCCTGACGGCCGAGGACACCCTCGACGCCAGCCCCGTCGTTCCAGGCTGGCGGTTCAAGGTCGGCAGCGCGTTCACTCGGGGCGCCGCCGCCTCGGAGTAGGCGAGCGAGAGCTTCCGCGAAGCCGTCGCGAGGGCGAAGGCGGCGGCAAAGAAGCGGTCAGCAGGCAGCGTTCACTTTCAGCCCGTCTCTCCCACGCACCTCGCCGTCGCGAAGCGACTCTCGGCGCTCGATCGCGGCCGGCGGGCGAGAGCTCCCGTCAAAAGGGCGGTCACTGCCCCTCGAATTTGAGTGACAGAATTTCAGGGGGCAGTCGCTGCCCCTCGAATTTGGGTGACAGAATTTCAGGGGGCGGTCACTGCCCCTCGAATTTGGGCGACAGAATTTCAGGGGGCAGTCACTGCCCCTTGAATTTGGGTGACGGAATTTCAGGGGGCGGTCGCTGCCCCTCGAATTTGGGCGACAGAATTTCGGGGGGCGGTCATTGCCCCTCGAATTTGGGTGACGGAATTTCAGAGGGCAGTCACTGCCCCTTGAATTTGGGTGACAGAATTCCAGGGGGCAGTGGCTGCCCCTCGGACGCGAACGACCGGCGGCTGCACCGCTCAGGCGGTGCGGAGGACGCCGTCAAAGGCGGGGAGAGCGCGGAGATCCGGTGGAGCGACGGGGGAAGAGATCCTCTGGCTTCAGGTGGGTCAGTGGTGTTCGAGCACCGCCTCGGCCTGCTCTCGGGAGACACCGGGAAACCAGTCGAGGAACTCTTCCAGACTTGCGCCGGACTCCAGATTCTCAAACAACGCCGTGACGGGCACACGCGTACCGCGGAATACCCAAGCGCCGCTCACCCGGTCTGGGCGGCGCTCGACAGCTGGGCATTGAGACCAGTCCAGCATTGTTTTCATCCTAGCAAGAACTTGCCGGGAGCGCTGCCATTGTACGCCGGGCGGTGTGCCTTCCCCTGGGCATCGCGACTTCTTCCGCTCGCGGAAACGCCGGCGTCCGGGAGAGCACCCCCACCCGTGGGGGGCGTTTTCTCGGACGGCCGACCCGGCTCAGAACGCCGTCGTATCCCCGCGGCTCGACAGCGTGCCGGAGGGGTTGTGGTAGGTCTGCTGGACGCCGGTCTGGGTGTCGGTGACCTTGATCAGGTAGTCCACGTCGGAGAGGCCGCCGTGGAAGAACCAGAAGTGGCCGTTCAGGGTCCGGCCGTCGAGCATCTTCACCACCAGTTCCGTGTTGTCCGGGCTGAAAAACCAGAAGTAGCCGGTCTGGTCGGTGCCGGGGATCGCCTGGCCTACTCCCTGGACGTTGCCCGAGTGCTGGTTCGTCCAGCTCACCTCGACCTTGAAGCGGCCGCCGAGCAGGCAGAGCGTGGCGGGGCCGGCCGGACAGGCCGCGGAGGGAGTGACGGTGACGAGCAGGGTGACCCCGGAGAAGGGGGAGCTCGCGACCAGGGCGATCTTGAAGATGCCGCCCTGGGGGGAGGGGATGTCCACCCGCTCGGTGTTGGTGCGCCCGCGGGAGGCGGCGTCGAAGATCACCGTGGTCGGCAGGGCCGCCCGGCGGACGAAGAGGTCGACGTTGCCGGTGCCGCCCGTCGTGGTGATCGTCAGGTTGGCGGCGCCGGCGGGGACGTTCACCGTGAAGTACTGGACCCCGTCCGGCTGATCGTCCCCCAGGTTGGAATGGGGCACGCCGTCCTCGACCTCGGTCTCGGGGGCGGTGAGGTCGGCCTGGAGCGTCACCCCGGCGAAGGTGGCACGCGGGAAGACCTGGACGTACCAGGTCCCGGCGAGCGGGTTGTCGAGCTGGATGCTCTCGTTGTTGCCGGGCTCGCCCGAGACGTGGTCAAAGACGGTGGTCGTGGGCGCGGCGCCGAGCCGGAGGAAGAGGTCGGCGTTGCCGGTGCCGCCCATGGTCGAAACCGAGAGGTGGGTCGCCCCCGGAGGGACTTCGATGGTGAACACCGGGCCGCTCGGGCAGGCCTGGTTGGCGGTGAGGTTGGAGACCGGGACGCCGGATTTCAGGTCCTCGGTATGCACCTCGCACTCCGGCTCGCTGGCGAAGACGGCGGGGGCGGCGGCCAAACCCAGGAGGGCGGCGAAGGCCAGCGCCAGGGCGCGGCGCCGGGGCAACGGGCGGATCGACCTCTTCATAAAAGCGGATTCCACTGTAGCAGGAGCCCCGCGGGCGGGCAAGCCTGCATGTTTCTGCATCTCTTTTAGCGCGAGGAAGAACGCGGCCGGAGCCCTCGCTCCGCCTCGGCCGCGAGGTCGCCGAATCCCTTGGCGCGGGCCTGGCGGAGAACCGATTCGAGATGGGCACGGCCGGTTTCCGTTTCGCCGGCAGCCAGCTCCAACTCGCCGAGAACGAGGCCGGCCTCCAGCTCGAAGCCGGCGAGCCCGCCCTGGCGGGCCTCGGCGAGGGCCGCCTGGAGAGCGGCGCGGGTCTCGGCTCCGTTCCCTTGGGCGATCGCCACCCGCGCTCCGGCGATCGCGGCCGTCAGCCGGAAGCGCCGTTCGGGGTCGTGGCCGGCCCGGTTGCGGGCGCGGGTGAGGGCGGCCCTCGCCGCGCCCGCCTGTCTCTGGGCGAGCCGGCAGCGGGCGAGGAGGATCTCCGCCTGGGCCTCGACCCCGGAGGCCTCGGCGGCGCGCGCCGCCTCGATCGCCGTCCGGGCGAGCGGCTCGGCCGTCGCCGGGTCGCTCGCGAAGGCCGCGGTGGCGAGGCCCAGGCGGACCCGCGCGGCGCCCCTCTGGTTCCCCAGGGCCTCGCGCAGGGCGAGGGCCTCGCCGTAGCTCCGGCCCGCCGCCATCCGGTCGCCGCGCGCCAGGTGGACGTCGCCGAGGCCGGCGAGGGCGGTCGCGGCGCCCGCCCGCTCCCCCAGCTCGCGCTTGGTGGCGAGCGCCGCCTCGTAGGAGCGGCGGGCGCTGTCGAGCTCGCCGCGCTCCCAGTCCACCTCGCCCAGGTTCAGGAGCGCGTCGGCGGCGCTCCCCCGGTTGCCGATGGCGCGGAAGAGGGCGAGCGCCTTGGCGTAGAGGTCGCGCGCCTCGACCAGGTTCCCCTCGTCGGAGAGCACCTGGGCCAGGTTGTTGAGCGACACCGCCTCCCCCTGGCGCTCGCCGATCTCGCGGCGCAACCGGAGCGCCTCCTCGTGGGTGCGCCGGGAGCCCGCCAGGTCGCCCTCGGCCCGCAGCACCATCCCGAGGTTCGACAGCGAGCTGGCGAGCCCCCGGCGGTTGCCGGTCTCGCGGTTGACGGCGAGCACCTTGTCGTAGATCGCCTTGGCGCCGGGGAGGTCGCCGTCCTGCCAGAGGAGGATGGCGATGTTGTTGAGCGTCTGCGCCGCCCCCCGGCGGTCGCCGGTGGCGCGGAAGGTCGCCAGGGCCTCGTCGTAGAGCTTGCGGGCGGCGGGGAGGTCACCCTTCTGCCAGGCGACGATCCCCAGGCTGTTGATCGCCCGCGCCACCCCCGCCCGGTCGCCCGCCCCGGCGAAGGCCTGGCGCGCCTCGGCGAAGGCGGCGGCGGCCGGATCGAGGTCGCCCAGGTTGCGCGCCGCCGTCCCCGCGAGGATTCGGCCGCGGGCGACCAGGAGGCGCGCTCCCTGGGCGAGCCCCTGGGCCACCGCCCGCCCCGCCGCCGTGCGCTCGGCGGCGAAGTCGGAGCGCGCCTCGTGGGCCTCGGCCTCGGCGAGGTCGATCCGCGGATCGAGCGAGGCCGGCCGGGGGAGCTGGCGGAGGAGCCGGAGGGTGGCCTGGGCCGCCTCCGCCTGGCCGCCCGCGACCTGGGCGGCGGCGAGCCGCAGGCCGTACTCCAGGTTGTCGGGGAAGAAGCCGAAGAGGGTGCGGTAGATCTCGCTCGCCTGCGGCCACTCCCCGGCGGTCTCGCGGAACCGCCCCTCGACCGCCAGGCGCTCTTCGCGCGGCAGCCCCGAGGAGAGCTCGAAGGCGCGCTGCGCCTCTTTCCTGGCCTGCTCGTCGTAGCCCAGATCGGAGAGCGCGGCGGAGAGGGCGGCGTGGGCGAGCGGCGGGTCGGGGCGCACGGCGGCGGCCCGGGCGAGGAGGTCGCGGGCCGCCGCGGCGTCGAACAGGCGCAGGCGCGAGAGCCCCTCGGCGTAGAGGCGGGCCGCCTCGGGGCTCGCCGGGAAGGAGGAGAGGACCTGGCCGGTCTCGCTCGCGGTGATCGCGCCGGCCCCCAGCTGGCGGCGCAGGGCGGCGCCCATCGTCCCCACCAGGTCGAAGAGCCCGGCCTCGGTGCCGTTCTGGCTGATCGCGAGAACCGTCTCGCCGGTCCGCGCGTCCTGGAGGCGGAGGTCGAGGCGGATCGGGCCGCCGGCCTCGCGGCCGAGCGCGATGTAGGAGCCGAGGACGACGAGGTCGCTCCCCAGGTTGTCGCGGATGTGCTCCAGGGTGTCCCGGGCCAGGGTGTCGAAGTCGGCAAGGGCGAGATCGACCTTCATCCGGGCGACGGTTTCGGCGGGCACGATGCGCAGCTTGCCGCCGGCGGCGAGATCGGTGGCGAGCATCTCCGACAGGGCGACCGACAGCCAGGCGGCGTCGGCGCGGCCCGAGAGATTTTTGAAGCCGAGGACGGCGACCGAGCGGCGGGGAGCGGCTCGGGCGGCGCCGGGAGAGAGCGAGGAGGTCGGAGACGCCGTCGGTCCGGCGCGGAGCCAGAAGCCGAGACCGGCGATGCCGGCAATGCCCGCGATGCCGAGCACGGCCAGAGCGGCGAGCGCCAGCCTGGCCCGGAGCCGGGTGCTGCGCGGCGGCGCCACCGGCTCGCCGGCCAGGGCGCGGGCGACGTCTGAGGCGCCGGCGAAACGGTCCCGCGGGTCGTGGGCGAGGCAGCGCAGGATCGTCCGGTCCCAGGCCGGATCGAGGCCGGGGACGAGCTGGCCCGGCGCGGGGGGTGGGGTGGGCGAGAGGGCGGCGGCGAAGGGGAGGCGGCCGGTGACCATCTCGTAGAGCACGACGCCCAGGGAGTAGAGGTCGGCCGCGACGCTCGTCCCGCCCCCCTTCACCTGCTCCGGCGCCATGTAGGCCGGGGTGCCCACGAAGTCGCCCGCCGAGGGATCGCCGTGATCACCGCGCTCGCCGCGCTCGCCGGGCTCGCCGCCGCGGGCGAGGCCGAAGTCGGTGACCACGGCGCGCACGGCGTCCTCCCGCTCCCCCTCGCCGCCCTCCCCGGAGACCATGACGTTGCTGCTCTTGAAGTCGCCGTGCACCACCCCGGCGGCGTGGGCGGCGGCGAGGGCCGCGGTCATCTGCCGGACGAGCGGCAGGGCCGCCGCCGGGGAGAACGGCCCGGCGCGGGCGAGGCGGGCCGCCAGGGTCTCGCCGGGCAGGAGCTCCATGGTGAGGAAGGTGATCCGCCCCGCCGGACCGCCCCCGCCGTCTTCAAAGCGGTGATGGAAGAGGTCGAAGACCCGGCAGACGTTGGGGTGGGTCACCTTCTTGCCGAGCTGGATCTCGCGCCGGAAGCGGGCGACCGCCCACTCGTCGCGGGCGATCTCCGGGCGGATCGTCTTGACCGCCACCCGTTCGCCGACGAATTCCTGGTCCTCGGCCTCCCAGACCTCGCCCATGCCGCCCTGGGCGATGCGGCGCAAGATGCGGAAGCGTCCGGCGAGGACCTGGCCGGGGACCAGGGCCGCCGCGAGGGCAGCGTCGGGCAGGGCCGGCGGCAGGAAAGGGTGCCGTACGGTGGCCGAATCCGGCGGCGGCGTTCTGGGTCGAGGGGTCGCCATGCGCGCTTCGGTTGGGGAATCGAGAGCGATTATGGCATGGCATAGAATGCGCGTTCGGACCTTCTCCCCATGAGCTCGCTCCCCCAGGCCGCGGCCACCGTCCCCCCGGCGACCGCGGCGGAGATCCTCGCCCGGCTCTATGGCCTGGGCGGCGAGGTGGAACCGCTCCCCGGGGAGCACGACTGCAACTTCCGGGTGCGGACGATCGGCGGCCGCTATGTCCTCAAGATCCACCCGCCGGCGGCCGACGAGGCGGAGATCGACCTCCAGGACCAGGCGATGCTCCACCTGGCGCGCCGCGACCCCGGTCTGCCGATTCCTCGGCCGGTGGCGGCGCGCAGCGGCGAGCAGATCGGCCGGGCCAAGATGGAGGACGGCACGGTGCGGGCGGTACGCCTCCTCACCTGGCTCCCCGGCCGGCCGTGGGCGCAGGCGGCGCCGCCGCAGCCTGCCACCTTCGCCTCCCTCGGCCGCTTCCTCGCCCGCATGGATCGCGCCTTCGCCGGTTTCGAGCACCCCGCCCTGCGGCGCCGCCACCGCTGGGGGATGCCGTTCGCGGCCGAGCTGACGCCCCGGCTCGGGTTGATCGCCGACCCGGCCCGCCGGGAGCTCGCCGGCCGGGTGCTCGACCGCTTCGCGGCGGCGGTGCTGCCGCGGCTCGCCGGCTGCCGGTCGCAGGCGATCCACAACGACGCCTCGGACCACAACGTGCTGGTGGACGAATCGCCGGAGGTCTCGGGGCTCATCGACTTCGGCGACATGCTCCACGGTCCCTTGATCGTCAACCTCGCCGTGGCCGCGGCCTACGCCATGCTCGGCACGGAGCGGCCGCTCTCCGCGATCCAGCCGCTGGTCGCCGCCTACGACGACGGCCTCCGCCTGACCGACCTGGAGCTCGAGCTGCTGTTCGACCTCATCCTCACCCGGCTCGCCATGAGCATCGTGATGGCGGCCTGGCAGCATGCGGAGGCCCCCGGCAACGACTACCTCCTGATCAGCCAGGACGGCGTGTGGGACCTCCTCCGCCGGCTCGCGGGGGAGAACCGCCACCTCGCCCATTTCGCCCTGCGCGACGCCTGCGGCCGCGAGCCCAACCCCACCTCCCGCCGGGTGGTGGGCTGGATCGAGAGCGCGAGCGCCGGCTTCGCCCCGGTCTGCCCGGCGCTCGCCACCGCGCCGCGCACCTGGGTCGACCTCACCGCCCCCTCCTTGGCCGCGGCCGGGATCGACCCCGACGACCTCGTGGCCCTCACCGGCCATGTCTTCGGCCGGATGCGGGAGGCGGGGGCGCGCTACGGGGTGGGCCGGTATCTCGAGCGCCGGCCGATCAACGGCGGGCCGCAGTTCGCCCTCCCCTCCGGCGAGCGCCGGGACCTCCACCTGGGGGTCGACCTCTATGTCGAGCCGGGGGAGCCGGTCGTGGCGCCGCTCGCCGGCACGGTCGCCGGGATCGAGGACCGCGGCCCGGGAGACTACGGGCCGGTCGTCCTCCTGACCCACACGACCGGAGAGGGGGTGCCCTTCTGGACCCTCTACGGCCATCTCGACCGGGAGGTCCTCGGCCGGCTGGCGGTGGGGCAGGCGGTGGCGCGGGGGGAGCGGGTAGGCCGGGTGGGAAGCGCGGAGGAGAACGGCGGCTGGCCGCCGCACCTCCACCTCCAGCTCCTCACCCACACCCTGGATGAAGGGTGCGCCCTCTTCGGGGTCGCTCCGGAGGGCGCGCTCGACGTCTGGGAGAGCGTCAGCCCGGACCCCAACCTGATCCTCGGCCTGCCGGAAGGGGCGGCCGCGGCGGCGCCGCCGCGCGATCCGAGCTATCTGCAGCAGCAGCGCTGGCTCCACCTCGGGCGCTCGCTCAGCCTCTCCTATCGGGAGCCGCTCAAGATCGTCCGCGGCGAGGGGCTCTTCCTCTACGACGAGAGCGGCCGGGCCTATCTCGACCTGGTCAACAACGTCTGCCACGTCGGGCACTGCCACCCGCGGGTGATGGCCGCCGCCCGGGAGCAGATGGGGCGCCTGAACACCAACACCCGCTATCTGCACGACGCCCTGGTGCGCTATGTGAGGCGGCTCACCGCGACCTTCCCGGAGCCGCTCCGGGTCTGCTTCCTGGTCAACTCCGGGAGCGAAGCCAACGACCTCGCCCTCCGCCTCGCCCGCGCCCACACCGGCGGGCAGGACGTCGTCGTCGTCGACCACGCCTATCACGGCAACCTGACCTCCCTGGTCGAGATCTCCCCCTATAAGTTCGCCGGCCCCGGGGGGCGGGGGCGGCCGGAGCACGTGCAGGTCGCCGAGCTGCCGGACGGCTATCGCGGCCGCTTCCCGGCGGACGACCCCGAGCGCGGCAGGCGCTATGCCGAGTCGGTCGGCGAGCGGGTGCGGGAGATCGCGGCCCGGGGAAGGCGGCTCGCCGCCTTCTACGCCGAGTCGATCCACAGCTGCGGCGGCCACGTCGTGCTGCCCCCCGGCTACCTGGCCGCCGCCTACGAAGGGGTCCGCGCCGCGGGCGGCGTCTGCATTGCCGACGAGGTGCAGGTGGGAATGGGCCGGGTGGGCAGCCACCTGTGGGCCTTCGAGACCCAGGGGGTGGTGCCCGACGTCGTGACCCTGGGGAAGCCCCTCGGCAACGGGCACCCGCTGGCGGCGGTGGTGACGACGCCGGAGATCGCGGCCTCGTTCCACAACGGCATGGAGTACTTCAACACCTTCGGCGGCAACCCGGTCTCGGCGGCGATCGGCCTCGCCGTGCTCGACGTCGTCCGCGACGAGCGCCTGCAACAGAACGCCCTCCGGCTGGGCGAGCGCCTCCAGAACGGCCTGCGGGAGCTGGCCCTGCACCACCCCCTGATCGGCGACGTGCGCGGCCTCGGCCTCTTCCTCGGCGCCGAGCTGGTGCGCGACCGCGCCACCCGCGAGCCGGCGGCCGAAGAGGCGGCGCTGGTCCTCGAAGCCGCCCGGCGGCGCGGGGTGCTCCTGGCGACCGAGGGGCCGCATCACAACGTCCTCAAGCTCAAGCCGCCGATCGCGCTTGGCGAGGAGCACTGCGCGCTCTTCCTCTCGGTGCTCGGGGAGGCGCTGGCCGAGGTGGCCGAGCATGCCTAGCTGTCCGCCCCATCCTGTGCTTCAGTGTATACTCAGTCATGATCGTCGAACCTCGCATCGAGAAGAACATCCGGCAGCTGGCGGCGACCTTTGACGACGACATCGCCTCGATCTGGCTGTGTGGCTCGCGGGCGAACGGCGGCGGGATGAACGGGGCGGACTGGGACTTGGTCGTCTTCGGCGAGCGGCAGGTGGCGGAGGCGCTGGAGCGCCGCTCTCTCCCGTTGGGCAACGACGTGGACCTCCGCTTCGTCGACGTGTCGAGCGGCGAGATCAAGCGGCTCGGCAAGGCGGCCGGCTGGGAGGACTTCCTCGCCTGGGACTGGATCCCGCTCTCCGCCAGCCTGGCCGAGTACCAGGCGACCCAGCTGAGCGAGCACCTGGTGACGCTGGGAGGAGAGTGGGTCGAGGCCGGCACCCTCGCCATCACCCGGAAGCGGGCGGTGCGGCTGTGGCCGGAGCCGGAACCCGGCGCGCCTGCCGCAGAGTCTTACGTGCACTGAGTGCCGGCCCCCGCCCGCCCCGGACGGTCACGGACGGACACGGACGAACACGAGAGGCCGGATCTTGTCCTTGCTCGTCCGTGTTTGTCCGTGTCCGTCCGGGCGGGTGGGCGGCCCCCGCCCCCAAAACCCTACCTGTACAATAGAGGACCCACGTCGTGAGGGAGCTCCCATGCGGATCCTGGTCGTCGAGGATGAGGCGGTGCTGGCCGATGCCCTGGCCGAGGGGCTGCGCGACGAGTCGTACGCCGTCGACGTGGCGGGGAGGGGCACCGAGGCCGACGAGCTGATGGAGGTCAACGACTACGACCTCGTCATCCTCGACTGGACCATCCCGGCGCCGTCGGGCATCGAGCTCCTGCGCAAGTGGCGCGGCGACGGCGACGACACCCCGGTCCTCATGCTCACCGGCCGGGCCGGCGTCGCCGACCGGGTGGGCGGCCTGGACACCGGGGCCGACGACTACCTGACCAAGCCGTTCGCCTTCGACGAGCTGCTCGCCCGAGCCCGCAGCCTGCTGCGCCGGCGGGCCCGGCCGCTCGTCCCCGCCCTCTCCGCCGGCGACCTCGAAATGGACCGCTCGGCGCACCGGGTGCGGGTGGCGGGGGAGTCCGTCGACCTGGCGCCCAAGGAGTTTGCGGTCCTCGAATACCTCCTCACCCACAAGGGGCAGGTGGTCTCGAAGACCGCGCTCTCCGAGCACGTCTGGGACGACTCGTTCGACGCCATGAGCAACGTCGTCGACGTCACCGTCTACCGCCTGCGGCGGAAGATCGACGGCGACCGGCAGGAGAAGCTGCTGCAAACGCTGAAAGGCGTCGGGTACATGCTGCGGGACGAGCGCGCTTGATCCCCGGAGCCACCGGCCCCGGGCCGCGGCCGCTCTTGAAGCCGCCGCGGCCGCCCGGCAGCCGGAGCTGGGCGCCCTACGCCCTCCTCGCCCTGGGCCTCGCCTCGACTCTCCTCCTCCTCGGCGTCGACGCTCTGCGCGAGCGGCTGCTGACCGCGGACTTCGCCCTGGTCCGCGCCGCCGCCGAGATCGAGACCGGCCTCGCCACCTCCCACCTCTGGATGGAGCAGTACGTGACCGGCGACTCGACCATCGCCCCGGAGGCGATCTGGCGCGGCGTCGAGCTTTCGCTCACCCTGGTGCGGGCGATGCGGAGCGGCGAACGCATGGTCGAGGGACCCTGGCGGCTGCAGCCGTCGGACGATCCCGCCCTGCGCCGCCAGGCCGCGGAGCTCGAAAAGGACCTCGAGGGCTTCGCCGCGGCGACGCTCCAGCGCCAGACCCGCTTCGAGCACGGCGAGCCGGTCGGTCCCGGCTCGGCATTCGACGCCGAGTACGACCACACCTTCAAGCGCCTGGCCACCGCCACCGCCGGCCTGCGCGCCGCGGCCGAGGACCGTCTGTCGCGCCGGCTGACCCTCTTTCGCCTCTACTCCTGGGTCATCCTCGCCGGCTGGATCGGGGTCGTCGCCATCTCCTTCCTCGGCTTTCGCCGCTTCGAGGCGCGGCGGCAGCGGGCCGAGGCGGTGCTCCGCGACCGCGAGCTGCAACTCGTCCAGGCGCAGAAGATGGAGGCCGTGGGGCGCCTGGCCGGCGGCCTGGCGCACGACATCAACAATTACCTGGCGGCGATCCGTGCCCAGTGCGAGCTGGTGCAGAGGAAACCCCAGCCGCCGGAGCGGGTGGTCGAGAAAATGGCGCTGGTCGTCAGCTCGGTCACCCACGCCTCGACTTTGATCGGACGCCTCCTGGCCTTCAGCCGCCGCCAGCCCATCCATCCCGAGGTGGTCCAACTGAACCAGGTCATTCTGGAGCTCGAAAAGATCGTCCGCCAGCACCTGGGGGAGCGGATCGAGCTCCGCACCCACCTCGCCCCGGACCTCTGGCACGTCAAGATCGACCCGGCGCAGATCGAGCAGATCCTCATCAACCTGGTGGTCAACGCCCGCGACGCCATGCCGGCGGGGGGGCGGCTCATCGTCGAGACCGCCAACGCCGCCTTCGACGAGGGCCTCCGCGAGAGCCGCCCGGTCACCACGCCGGGCGACTACGTCCAGCTCTCGGTCTCGGACACCGGGGTCGGCATTCCGCCTGAGATCCAGGACAAGATCTTCGAGCCCTTCTTCACCACCAAGGAGGGGGCCGGCAACAGCGGCCTGGGGCTCGCCACCATCTACGGCATCGTCAAGCAGAACGGCGGCAACGTCTGGGCCTATAGCGAGCCCGGGAAGGGGACGACCTTCCGGGTCTACCTGCCGCGCTCCCTGGAGCGAGCCCTGCCCGCCACCCCCGCGACCCGGACTCCGGCGGTCGCCCCCGGCGGCACCGAGCGCATCCTCCTCGTCGAGGACAACGCCCAGGTGCGCGAGTCGACCTTCGGCCTTCTCGAGTCGGTGGGGTACGCGGTGACCGCCGCCGCCGACGGCGGGGAGGCCCTGGCCGCCGTGGAGCGGGCGGCCGCCCCCTTCGATCTCCTGATCACCGACGTCGTGATGCCCGGCCTCTCTGGCCCCGAGGTCGCCGAGCGGGTGCGCGAGCGCCAGGGGGCGATCCCGGTGATCTTCGTCTCCGGCTACAGCGAGAGCGTCGTCCACTACCACGGCCTGCTCGAATCCGGGGTCAACTTCCTCGCCAAGCCGTTCGCCGCCGACGCCCTCTTCCGCAAGGTCCGCGAGGCCCTGTCATCTTCCGTTCATCCTCCCCCCTCTAGCCTGTAGACAATCGCAGCAGCAGTCCTAGAAAGAGGAGGCAGAGATGAGAACCGCGAAGGCCATCCTGATGATGGCGACTCTCCTGATCCTGCCGGCGTTCGCCGGCCGGGGCCAGGCCACCGACGCCGGCCCCGGCGTTTTGCGTTTTGATGAGCCGAGCTTCCAGGTCCCCTCTGGGGCGACCGTGGTCAACGTCAACGTCGAGCGGTCGAGCGGCGGTACCGGCGCCGTTTCCGTCCACTACAGCGCGGCCGCCGGCACCGCGGCGGCAAGGATCGATTTCGTCCCCACCTCCGGCACCCTCTCCTGGGCCAACGGAGACCAGGCCACCAAGACCTTTGCCGTCACCGTGATGCTCAATTCCGCCAGCGCCGGCAAGACCGTGCAGCTCTCCCTCTTCGACGCGGCGGGCGGTGCCACCATCCTTTCCACCCGCGCCCAGGCGCTCCTCGTCCTTCCCGGGGGGAGCGGCGGCGGGGACGGCGGCGGCGCTGCCGGCGTCCTGCGCTTCGACGAGCCGAGCTTCGAGATCCCGTCGGGGACGACCGTCGTCACCGTCCGGGTCGAGCGGACCGAAGGCCAGACCGGCGCCGTGACCGTCAACTACAGCGCCACCGCCGGCACCGCGGCGGCGGGGACCGACTTCGTCCCCACCTCGGGGACCCTCGCCTGGGCCAACGGGGACGAGACGACCAAGACCTTCCCCGTCACCCTGCTCCCCAATTCCGGCAGCGCCGGCAAGACCATCCAGCTCGCCCTCGCCAACCCGACGGGTGGCGCCACCATCCTGGCCGGGCGTGGCCAGGCGCTCCTCATCCTCCCCGGCGGCGGGGACGGCGGTAATGGCGGGCATGGGACCGGCGTCATCGGCTTCGACGAGCACGACTACGTCGCCGTCGCCACCGCCGGCAAGGCGGTGATCACGGTCGAGCGCGAGGGCGGGGCCGCCGGTGCCGTCTCGATCGACTACAACACCCAGAACGGCACGGCGGTGGCGGGCAGGGACTACACCGCGGCCTCCGGCACGCTCAGCTGGCCGGCCGGCGACGAGAGCAAGAAGACCTTCTTCGTGCCGCTCCTGGCGAACGGCGCGGGCACCGTCAAGCTGGTCCTCTCCAACCCACAGGGCGGCGCCACCCTCTCCACCGAGCACTCCATGGCGCTCCTCTCGATCGGCGGCCCCGGCCACGAGGACCATCCTCCCGGCCAGGGCGCCAACCCCGGCACGATCAAGTTCGACGAGGAGTCCTCCCAGGTGATCGCGGGCGATACGGCCACCATCTCCGTGGAGAGGAGCGGCGGCCACGCCGGCGCGGTCTCGGTCCAGTACGCGACGAGCGACGGCAGCGGCGTCGCCGGTACCGACTATCTGTCCACCTCCGGCACGCTCAGCTGGGGGCCGGACGAGCAGGGGGTGAAGACCTTCACGGTGGACAGCCTGATCAACCCCCAGGGGAGCGGCAAGACCGTCCGCCTCACCCTCTCCAATCCGACGGGTGGCGCCACCTTGGGCACGGGCAAGACCTCGACCCTCTTCGTGCTCGACAAGAACGGCGACACCACCCCGTGCAGCGATGACGACACGAGCCTCTGCGCGGCGGGCGGCCGCTTCCGGGTGCGGGTCACCTGGCGCACCGGCCAGGGCCTGACTGGTCCCGGCCATGCGGTCAAGCTGAATGCCAACTCCGGCGCCTTCTGGTTCTTCAGCGCCGACAACACCGAGATGCTGGTCAAGGTGCTCGACGCCTGCACCCCGCCCTTCAACAGCTTCTGGGTCTTCTATGCCGCGACCACCAACGTCGGCTTCTCGGTCGAGGTGACCGACACCCGGAGCGGGCTGGTCAAGATCTACTCGAACCCCTACGGCCAGGCTGCGGCCTCGATCAACGACACCGGCACCTTCGCGGCCTGCCGGTAGCACCTGAAGTCGTTGTTCCAGCGGACCCCGGGAGACTCTCGAAGCCTTCCGGGGCTTTTTCGTTGTGAGCGGCTCTTTGAATCGGGGTGGTAGAATGTCGCTCATGGATTTCAAAGTACTGGAGCGCGAGGCCTTGAGCCTCTCCATTGCGGACCGGGCGAAGCTCGCTCAGGAGCTGCTCGAGAGTCTCGATTCCCTCCCGGAATCCGAGCTGGAGTCGATGTGGCTGGATGAAGCCGAGCGCCGGGCGCAGCAACTCGACCAGGGCACCGCGCAATTGATCCCGGGCGACGTCGTCTCCCAGAAGGCGCACGCTCTCCTCAAGTGATCTGCGGCTTTCAAGAAGCTGCTGAGGCCGAGCACCTGGAGCAGGTGGCCTACTACGAGCGCCAGCGAGTCGGCCTCGGTGCCCGTTATCTGGCCGAGGTCGAGGGAGCGCTCCGAGTCATCTGCCTGGCACCGCACCGGTTTCCAATCGAACGCGCCCCTGACATCCGCCGCTTCCGGCTCAAGCGGTTCCCTCACACGATCCTGTTCCGCGAGTCTGCCGGAATCGTTCAGGTGCTGGCCGTCGCCCACCACCGGCGTCGGCCGGGCTATTGGGTGACGCGGATCTAGACCGACACCGAAGAGAACTCCGACCGGCCCGGCTATACTCTCCGCCTGCTCCCGAGCCCTAGAGGAGGACGAGATGCCGCCGGCCCCAATCCCTTCGCCCGCCGCCCCCACCCTGGAGCGCGCCGTTTCGCGCTGGCAGATCGTCGCTTTAGCGCTCAACAACGTGGTGGGTGGCGGGGTCTTCCTGCTGCCCGCGGCGGCCGCGGCGGTCCTCGGGGCGGGGAGCCTGTGGGCGATCCTCGGCGCCGGCCTTGCCATCCTCCTCGTCGTCCTCTGCTTTGCCGAGGCGGCGAGCCGCTTCGACCGCGCCGGCGGCGCCTACCTCTATACCCGGGTGGCGTTCGGCGACCTCGTCGGCTTCGAGGTGGGCTGGATCACCTGGCTCGCCAACGTCGCCGCCTCGGCCGCCCTCTCCGCCGGCTTCGCCCAGGCACTCTCCTACTTCTGGCCGGCGGCCGCCGGCGGATGGAGCCGGGGGCTCGCCGTCGCTCTCCCCCTGGTGGCGCTCACGATGGCCAACGTCGTGGGCGTACGGTCGGGAGCGCGGACGGCGGTCGTCCTCACCCTCCTGAAGCTCGCCCCGCTCGCCCTTTTCATCCTTGTCGGCCTCTTCGCCGCGCCTCTGGCCTGGGCGGGAAACGCGGCGCCGACCCATCCCAACCTGGGGGCCGGGGTGCTCCTCCTGCTCTTCGCCTACTCGGGCTTCGAGAACGCTCCGGCGCCGGCCGGCGAGTACCAGAACCCGCGCAAGAACGTGGCCTTCGCCCTCCTCGCCCAGATCGCCATCGTCACCCTGCTCTACCTCTCGGTGCAGTGGGTGGCCCTGCGGACGCTCCCCCATCTCGCCGCTTCGCCGGCGCCGCTCGCCGAGGCCGCCCGCCTCCTGCTCGGCCCCTGGGGCGGGACCCTCCTCGCCGTCGGCACGGCGGTTTCCATCCTCGGTACCAACGGCAACCAGGTGCTGGCCGCGCCGCGCTACCTCTTCGCCCTGGCGCGCGACGGCTTCGGGCCGGCCTTCCTGGCCGGTGTCCACCCGCGCTTCCATACCCCGGCGGCGGCGGTCGTCGTGCAGAGCGCCATCGTCCTGCCGCTCGCCCTGTCTGGCTCCTTCGCCAGCCTCGCCGCCCTGTCGATGCTCGCCCTCCTTGCCACCTACGGGGGAACGGCGGCGGCGGTCGTCGTGCTGCGCCGGAAACCCGGGGTCGAGCCGGCCGCTTTCCGCCTCCCCGGCGGACCGGTCATCCCCATCGCCGCCATCGTCCTCTGCGCCGGCCTGGCGCGGAGCGCCAAGCGGGACGATCTCCTCTATGGCGCCATCGCCGTCGCCGTCGGCCTCGTCCTCTATCTCCTGCGCCGCGCTCCAAGGCCCGACCCGGAGACCCCGGAGACGCCGGAGGTCCTCGCGTGAGCCGCGCCGCCGTCGGTTCGAGCCCGGGCCTGGAGCGCGCGGTGTCGCGCTGGGAGATCGTCGGGCTTGCCCTGAACGACGTGGTGGGAAGCGGTGTTTACCTGCTGCCGGCGGCCGCCGCCTTGATGCTGGGGGCGGCGAGCCTCTGGGCGGTGGTGGCGGCGGGAGCGGCGGTTCTCCTCGTCGTTCTCTGCTTCGCCGAGGCGGGAAGCCACTTCGACGGCCCGGGCAGCGCCTATCTCTACGCCCGCACGGCCTTCGGCAACTTCGTCGGTTTCGAGGTGGGATGGATGACCTGGCTCGCCCGGGTGGCCTCGGTCGCCTCCCTCTCGGCCGGTTTCGCCCAGGCCCTGACCTATCTCTGGCCGGCCGCCGGGGCGGGCGGCGGGCGGGTGCTCACGATCGTCGTCTCCCTCCTGGCGCTCACCCTGATCAACGTCGTGGGCGTCCGCTCGGGAGCGCGGACGGCGGTCCTCCTCGCCGTCTGCAAGATCGTACCGCTCCTCGTCTTCGTCGGCGTCGGGGTGTTCATCGCCTCCGCGGCGCGGGTTTTGAAGACTCCGGCCGGCAACGGAAACCTGGGCGAGGCGGCCCTGCTGCTCCTCTACGCCTATGCCGGCTTTGAAAACACCGCCGCGCCGGCGGGCGAGTTCAAGAACCCGCGCCGCGACGTCCCCTTCGCGCTCATCGCGCAGATCGTCATCGTCACCCTGCTCTATACCGCCGTGCAGTGGGTGGCGCTCGGCACGCTGCCCGATCTGGCCCACTCGCAGACCCCGATCGCCGACGCGGCGCGCCTCTTCCTGGGCTCGTGGGGAGGGTTGCTCCTGACCGTCGGCGGGGCGCTGTCGATCCTGGGGACCAACAGCAACACGGTGCTCACCGGGCCGCGCTACCTCTTCGCCCTCGCCGAAGATGGCTTCGGACCGCGGGGCCTGGCCGCCGTCCATCCGCGCTTCCACACCCCGGCGGTCGCCATCCTGGTGCAGAGCGCCATCGCCCTGCCGCTCGCCCTGACCGGCTCGTTCGCCGGGCTCGCGGCGCTCTCCGTCGTGGCCCGCCTGGCGAGCTATCTCGGCACCGCCGCGGCGGTGCCGGTGCTGCGCAAGAAGCTGGGGAGAGACCAGCAGACCCTGCTCCTCCCGGGTGGACCGGTCATCCCCATCGCCGCCTTCCTCGTCTGCCTGGCCTTCGTCGCCAGCGCCACGATCACCAACCTGGTCGCCGGCGCCCTCGCCCTCCTCGCCGGGCTGCCGATCTATCTCCTCCGCCGGCGGAAGGGCTAGGGGGACAGCTCTCCGAAACTCTAGGCTGGTACACTCTACCTATGAAGGCACGTACGACCTCCCCTGAGATCGTCGTCCGCGAAGGGAAGCCAGTCGCGGTCATCATCGACATCGAAGAGTACCGGGAGCTGCTGCAGCGGCTCGAAGACCTGGAGGATCTCAAGGCCCTGGACGAGCTGCGGCGCGAGCCGCTCAAGCTTCGAGGGCTCGAGGACTTCCTCGCCGAGTACTCTCCAGATGCATGACTCCTCCCGGGGGACCGGTCATCCCCCATCGCCGCCTTCGTCGTCTGCCTGGCCTTTGTATCCAAGACCTCAGATCCTTTTCCGCGCGCCTGAGAAGCTCTTCCACGGTCCTCGGATAGGGATCTCAGGGCTCGGATAGGCTTCCGAGCACCTGAGAAGCGTATCCGCGGCCTCGGATATGCTTCTCAGCGCCTGGGATGAGGATCTGAGGACCATGGATACGCTTCTCAAGCCCATAGATACGCTTCCGACGCCTGAGATACGCTTCTCAGGTGCCTGGAAGGCTATCTGAGCCCTGAGATAGCCTTCTCAGCCCTCAACTGGCCTTCTCAGTCCCCTCCCTGGACAACTTCCCCCCCTACTTCTGGACCTTGACGTCGTCGGAGAGAATCCAGCCGCCGGCGTCCAGGGCCATGTTCCAGATCATGCCGAAGTCTTTGCCGTTGAGCTTCGTCGTGGTCTCGAAGCCGGCCTTCTCGTTGCCCCAGGGATCTTTGATCGCCCCGAGGAACTCACCCGTGACCCGCCCGGATGGCCGTCAGCAGCTCGAGCAGCCGGGTCTTGGCCTCGGCGTCGAGCATGGCGACCCCCGCCTCGTCGGACACGTTCATCTCGGGCTCGATTCTGGCGAGGAGGAGGAGGCCCTCGGAGGTGAGCCGGCAGAACACCTGCCGGCGGTCGCTTTCTCCGCGGCAGCGGGTCACCAGCCCCTTGGCCTCCAGCCGGTCGAGGAGCCGCGTCACCCCCGGGGTCTGCTCGATCATCCGCTCGCCGATGGTGAGGGTCGGCAGCCCTCCCTCGCCGGCGCCGCGCAGGATGCGCAGGACGTTGTACTGCTGGAGGGTGATGCCGTGCGGCTCGACCACCCGCGAGAGATGGCGGCGCAGCAGATCCGCCGTTCGCAGGAGGGCGATCACCGCCTCCTGGCCTCGCGAGCGGAACGGCCGCTGCTGCTGGAGCTCTTTCTGAAGGGGGCTGCGCTCGTCATTCACGGGCATTAGATTGGACCTGGATAGTTGACATGTCAACGATAGCGATCGACAAGCGCTGGCAAGCTCGGCAGGAAAGGTTCAGGCGAGTCCCAGATCCACGTAGATGGCATCGAGCACGGCGCGGATGCGGCGCTCGTGGTCTTCCGCCGAGGGAGTGCCGTTCATCACCAGGGTCACGGCCAGGCCATGCTCGGGGTCGCCGAAGGCGGTCGAGGAGCGGTAGCCGCTGTGGCCGAAGGTGCGCGGGGAGCAGAGCCGGCCGTAGGCGTAGGGAACGGTCTCGACGCCGTATCGTTTCGAGTCGAGGATGAATCCCAGGCCCCAATCCAGCTCGTGCTTGAAAGTCTGGTCGACCATCCCCACCCGGTGGCGGGCGGTCAGGGCCTCGACCGCCTGGGGGGAGAGCACCTGCGTTCCTTCCAGGCTGCCGCGGCCGAGGAGCATGCGGTAGAAGCGGGCGAGCTGGGAGACTGGGCCGTAGCCGTTGCCCCCCGGGTGGATTCCCACCAGGCGGTTCTCCTCGGTCCAGGTGTGCTGGCGCGGCGGCGCCCCCTCGGTGTTGTAGAGGAGCCCCAGCCGGCGGGCTGCGGCGTACTCCCGGTAGCGCTTGGCCGGCATGCCGATCCAGCAGTCGTCCATCCCCAGGGGGAGGAAGATCCGTTCGCGCACGTAGCGGTCGAAGGAGAGGCCGGAGAGCCGGCGGACGACCTCGCCCAGAATGAACCAGCTGGAGGCGAGGTGATAGCCCGCCTTCTGCCCCGGCACCCAGTGCGGCTCCGGTTTCCGGGCCGCGATGCGCGCCACGATCTCCTCCCAGGAGGCGGCGGGCCAGCCGGTGTCGAGCATGCGGATGCCGGCGGTGTGGGTGAGGAGGTGACGCAGGGTGATCCCCCCCTTGCCCTCCGCCGCGAACTCTGGGAGGTGCCGGGCGACCGGATCGTCGAGCTCCAGGAGCCCGCGCTCCCAGAGCTGAGCCACGGCCACCGCCGCCACCGGCTTGGTCGAGGAGAGCCAGAGCATCAGGTGGTCGGGGCGGAGCGTCTCGCCCGGCCGGTTCTCCCCCAGGGCGGCGTCGCCCACCGTCTCGCCCCGCAGGGAGACGGAGAGCTGGGCGCCGAGGTGGAGACCCTCGTCCAGCCCCTCCTCCAGGGCGCGCCGGGTGCGCAGCAATCGATCCCAGGAGGAAGGAGGCATGCCGGGTACTCTATGCGGGCTCGCCCCCGGGCGGTAGCGGGATCGCGCCGCCCGGGAGTCGGTGAAGGGCGGCGGGTCTACTGGCCGCCGGGCTTCTTGTAGGTCGGGTGCTTGCTCATGCTCGCGGTGTTGCTGCCGCTGACCTTGCTCGCCGTGTCCAGGGCCATCTTGAGATGGTCCTCCAGGGTCGGCAGAGTGGTGCTGGCGAACGACTTGACGTCCGTGTCCTGACCGCTCTTCGACTCCTTCTTGAACTCGGACACGTCCTTCTTGTGGTCGGAGACCATCATCCTCATGTAGGTGCGGTCGAAGTCGGCACCCGTCAGCTTGCTCAGCTTGTCGATGTCCTTGCGCTGTGACTTGTTGACGTCGGCCGGCAGGGTCACGCCCTTGCTCTGGGCGACCTGCTTCAACTGGTCGTTGGCCTTGCCGTGGTCGTCGACCATGCGCTGGCCGAAGGTCTTGACGTCGGCGTTGGCGGCGTTGCTCACCGCCAGCTTGCCCAGCTCCACCTCTTCCATCCCGCCCTGGGCGGCCTCGGTCACGAACTTCTGGTCCGCTGTGCTCAGCTGGGCCATGCTTCCGGAGGTTCCCATCGCGCTCGCTCCGGGGTCCATGGCGCCCCCGGTGGGGCCGGTGGCGGTCCCCGAGACGCCGGAGCTGCTGCCGGTATCGCCAGTGCTGCCGGTCGTCGATCCAGTTTGGGCGACGGCCGGGGTCATCGCGATGAGCAGCCCCGCGATTGCCAGTGCGGCCATTCTTGTTAGCTTCTTCTTGTCCATCGCCTCTCTCCTTCTTGATTCTTCAGACTGTAGCGACAGGATCAGGCGGAAGACGGGTTCCGTCCGCTCCTGTCCTCCCAAAAGCTGATTAGGAGCAAGATGGATGCCACTCCGATGGGGCACACCTCTTGCACCTTCCCCCGGGCAGCCCGGGCTCACGGGCGACAACTTTGAAGGGAGCCGTCACCATGGCAACGACAACGACCAACGTGGAAACCCTGAACAGCCTGCTGCGCGGAGAGATGTCCGCCCTTGAGACCTACCGTCAGGCGATCGAGAAGCTGGAGGACAACAACGCCCCCGGGTCGGCCGAGCTGCACGCCCTGCGGCGCGATCATCGCGACGCGGCCGACGTCCTGTGGCATCACCTGGAATCGCACGGCGAAAAGCCCTCCGAGGGTTCCGGCCCCTGGGGTGCCTTCGCCAAGGCGGTCACCGGAACGGCCAAGCTGTTCGGCAACACCGCGGCCCTGAAGGCGCTCAAGGAGGGCGAGGAGCACGGCGTCAAAGACTACGAGGCCGCCCTGCACGACGAGCACCTCCCGGCGGACTGCCAGAGCCTGATCCGCGACCAGCTGCTGCCGCGCCAGCGCGAGCACGTGGCGGTCATCGACCGGCTGATGAACCGGCAGTAGACCCCCTCCGCGAGGGGGCCGGCTGTACGGTCGCCCCCTCCTTCCTTTTTCTTTTCTTCTCTTTCGCGAGCTTGACAGCACCCGCCTACGGCGGTATGAATCGAGCCTACTTTCCCAACGGCAAAACGTAGGGTTGGGACCCGAAGCCGAGTGTCACCGCCCGGCCGGAAGCGGACTGAGGTCCCGCTTCAGCTCGCTGCCTACACTCGACGTTTGAGCTGTCCCCAATCCGTCTCCGGCTCGCGCGGCGCCGGGGGCCCCATCGGCGTTTCTACGCCAAGCCTGGAGGAAGATCTATGCCTATGCATCGAAGGGATGAAAAGAGATCGTGTTCCCGCTTCGCGGCCGTCCTCTGCCTGACCGCCGCCGTCGCCCTGGGCACGAGCGCCCTGGCCATGGCGGCGGAGGTCAAGCCCCCGACCCGGCTGCCGGCGCGGACGCCGGTCAACCAGGTCCAGATCGGCGCCGCCGGCTTGCGGGTCTATGTCGACCCGGCGACCGGCCGGATCAGGCAGCCGACCGAGGCCGAAAAGCAGGCCCTGGAGAAGGCCATGGCACCGCTCTTCGGCAACAAGCTCAAGAAGAACCTCACCGCCACCCAGTTCTCCGACGGCACCGTCTCGATCAGCCTGGCCGGCCAGTTCCTGAACGTGACCCTCGTCACCACCAACGCCGACGGCACGCTGCAGGCGGCCTGCGTCGACAGCCTGGACGCCGCGACGGCGGCTCTCAACGCCTCGCCGGCCCTCGAGGAGAAATAACGTGATGCGGACCCCAGGCAAGCTCCACCTCGCCCTCTTCGTCCTCCTCGCCCTCCTGCTCGCCGCGGCACCCGTCTTCGCCAATGCCACGATCAGCATCGTCAACGTCAACGCGCCCGGCGTGGGCTTCAACGACCCGACGCCGCGCGCCCCGGTGGGGGGCAACCCCGGCACCACCCTCGGCCAGCAGCGCCTCATCGCCTTTCAGCACGCCGCCTCGATCTGGAGCTCGATCCTCGACAGCGCAGTGCCGATCTACATCCAGGCACAGTTCACCCCTTTGGGCTGCACCGCGACCACGGCGGTGCTCGGCGCGGCCGGCGCCAGCGAGATTTTCGCCAACTTCCCCGGCGCCCCGAAACCCAACACCTGGTATCACGTCGCCCTCGCCAACCGCCTGGCCTTCGGCGACCTCGACTCCGGTCCCAACGGCACCGACTCGGACGACATGGTGGCCTTCTTCAACAGCAACATCGGCCTGCCCGGCTGCCTCACCGGCAACGACTGGTACTACGGCCTGGACGACAACCACGGCACCAAGATCGACTTGGTCACCGTGCTCCTCCACGAGTTCGGGCACGGCCTCGGGTTCTCCGCCTTCTTCAGCAAGGCGACCGGCGCCCTCCTCGGCCCCCCCTTCTTCGACGACATCTACGAGCGGTTCCTCTTCGACACCACGACGGGCCTCCACTATGACGCGATGACCAACGCCCAGCGCGCCACCTCCACCTTGAACTCGCAGCGGGTGGTATGGGACGGCCCCCAGGTGACCGCCAAGGTGCCGACGACGCTCGCCGCCGGTACCCCGCTCCTCGCCATCAGCGCCCCTGCCTCGCTCGCCGGCAACCTCTCGGTGGGCACGGCCGCCTTCGGTCCGCCGCTCGCCTCGCCGGGGCTCACCGGCAGCATCGTCGCCGGCCTCGATCCGGCGGATGGCGCCGGCCCCTCGACCCTGGACGGCTGCTCGGCCTTCACCAACGCGGCGGCGGTCGCCGGTAAGATCGCCCTCGTCAGCCGCGGCACCTGTGGCTTCATCGTCAAGGTGAAGAACGCCCAGAACGCCGGGGCGGTCGGCGCCATCATCGCCGACAACGTGGCCGGCTCGCCGCCGGCCGGCCTGGGTGGCGTCGACCCGACGATCACCATTCCTTCGATCCGCATCACGCTCAACGATGGCAACGCCATCCGAACCGCGCTCACGAGCGGCCCGGTCAGCGTGACCCTCGGCGTCAACCTGGCGGTTCGCGCCGGCGCCGACGCTTCCGGCCGCGCCCTGGTCTTCACCCCCAACCCCTTGCAGGGCGGCTCCTCGATCTCGCACTGGGATACCAGCGCCTTCCCCAACCTGTTGATGGAGCCGGCGATCAACGCCGACCTGACCCATGGCGTCGACCTCACCCTGCCCCTGCTGCGCGACATCGGCTGGGCGCCGGACGCGGATTTGGACGGCGTGGCCGACGACCAGGACCAGTGCCTGCATTCGATCCTCACCTCGACCGTGATCGTCGACGCCTGTGATTCGGGCGTCCACAACACGCTGTTCACCAACGGCTGCACGATCTCCGATCAGATCGCCCAGTGCGCCGCCGGGGCGCACAACCACGGCGGGTTCGTGAGCTGCGTCTCCCACCTCACCAACGACCTCAAGAAGGACGGCGTCATCAGCGGCTCCGACAAGGGCAGCATCCAGAGCTGCGCCGGCGGCGCCCGTATCCCGTAAACCCTCTCTGCACAGGCCGGCGGCGAGAGCCGCCGGCCTTGCCTCTCAGGGCCGCGCCTTCTCCTGCGGCAGGAACCGCTCGTAGACCGCCTTCTTGAGCAGCGCCGGGGGAAGGAGCCCCTGCGCCAGCAGGAAATCGTGATAGCGCTGGCGGTCGAAGCGCTTGCCGAGGGTGCGCTCGACCTCCGCCCGCAGCTCCATCAGCCGGGTGTAGCCGCAGAAATAGGCGGTCGCCTGCCCCGGTGTGCGGAAGGTGTAGCGCTCGACCTCCGAGAGGGCCATCGCCTCGGACAGGATGACGTCCTCGCGCAGCACGCGCATCGCCTCCTCCCGGGTGATCGTGCCGAGCTGCAGGCCGGGATCGAGGAGCGCCCGGGCGGCGCGCGCCAGACGGGACTGGAGAGTCATGAGCTGCCCGTCGAGCGGCTCGTACGGCTTGACCTCGACCTCGGCGTAGAGCGCCCAGCCCTCGACGTTGACCGAATTGAAGCCAAAGATGGCGCGCGCCTTGGACACCCCCTTTTCGATCATTGCGGAGTACTGCAGCTCGTGCCCGGGCCGCCCCTCGTGAGCGGTCAAAGCCCAGGAGATGGCCTCGGAGGTGAAGTCGTCGAGCGCCAGGCTCCCCTGGCCCGCCTGACCCGGGATGCGCAGGGGCAGCACAAATTCCCCCAACTCGCCGGTGTTGCCGATGAGCCGCGGCGGCTGCATGTTGGGGGCGGGGATCTGGGCGCTCTCCGCCGCGCTCGCCAGGCGCACCTGCATGGGGCGGCTCGGCAGGGTGACGATGTGCTCGCGCCGGATGATCTCCTCCAGGTCGCGGACGCGCTGCTGGTAGAAGGGTAGGATGGCCTCGCCGGCCAACTGCTGTTTGCGCAGCTCGCGCAGCACGTCCCGGTAGTCGGTCTGCTGCCAGCCCTTCTGTTTCGCCACCAGCGGGGCGAGAGTCTGCATCTCGTTCTGGATCTCGCGGAAGGCGACCTCGGCGCGGGAGACCAGCTCGGCCACCGGCATGTCGACCCCGAACTGCTTCAAGGCGAAGGCGTAGAGCTCGGGTGGCTGGCGAAAATCGGCCCGCGCCTTGGGCAGGATCTCCCGGCGGAGGAAGTCGTCGTAGGCCGCGACCTGCTGCTGGATCCGGGCGTAGGGCTCCTGGTAGCCGGCGATCTTGTACTTCTCGAACAGGGGGCCGAGGCCTGCCAGGTAGGTGGCGCTGTTGCCGAGGACCTTCTCGACCTCGCCCTTGAACGGATAGATGCGGCCGGGTTTCTCGCTGGCGCGGACGAAGTCCTCGGCCAGGCGGGCGAGCGGAGTGAATCCGGGTTCCATCCCCGCGTACTTGCGCAGGCGGACCAGGGCCGCCGCCCGCCGGGCCGGCTCGACCCGGTCGTCGAGGAGGCCGCGCACCCCCTGGAAGACGTCCTGGCCGAGATCGAAGAACCCGACCTCGTAGGTCTCGGCGAGACGATTCCCCTCCAGGTAGGTCTCGGCCGCCTGGAGGAGGATCTCCAGGTCCTGGCGGACGTCGGGGTCCGGCTCCGCGGCGAGCCGCTGTTTCAAGGTCGCGACCACCTTCCGGACGTCGGCGTTCTCCCGCTCGCGGAAGCCGGGGTTGAGATCGAGGATCTGCTCGTCCAGGCCGGAGACGCCGAGCTGTACCGCTGCCTCGGGGCCGTAGCGGGCGAAGACGTCGAGCAGAAGCTGGGAGCTCTGATCGCTTTTCTCGACCCAGGCCCTGGGCGCCTCCGCCGCCCGGGAGGGCAGAGCGAGGGCGATAACGAGCACAGGGACTGCGCGGGCACTCCGGTTCTTCATACCAGGTAGACCTCCGGGAGAGGATCGTACGTGATCTGCGGTAAGCTAGGAAGTCGCCCATTCCGGACGTACCACCCCCCTGTATCGTATTGGGAACACAGCGGGTTTGAGCGCAACGACTCGTAAAGGATTGATGGCATGAGCCAGCAAGTTCTATATATCGCAGATCCATCGGACTGGAGCCGCTCCGGCGCCGCCTACGTCACCTCGGTCTTCCCGGACAGCGCGGTCATCCACTGGGGCTATGGCGATCCGGTCCCCGCCGAGCGGCTCGCCGCCTGGGAGGGGGACTGGATCATCTCGCTGAAGAACGATCTCATCCTGCCGCCGGAAGTGCTGGCGAAGGCCCGGAAGGGTGGGGTCAACTTCCATCCCGCCCCGCCGCAGTACCGGGGGCTGGGCGGCTACTCCTATGCCCTCTACAACGGGGACGACACCTACGGCATCACCTGCCACAAGATGATCAAGGAGGTCGACAAGGGGCCCATCGTGCGCGTCCTGCGCTTCCCCCTTTTCCCCTGGGACACCCTGTCCTCCCTGCGCGAGCGGACCGGCGCCTTCTGCATCGCGTTCCTCCACGAGCTCGTCTCCTACATCGCGAACGAGCAGCCGCTGCCGCTGGCCGCCGAGGTCTGGGGGGAGAAGCTGCTGACGCGGAAGGAATACAGCGCCTTCGTCGAGAAGCTCCGGGCGACGGGTGTGGATCACCGCTGCCTGCGATAGTCTCCCGGCATGCGATTCGAGACCCTGGCGGTCCATGCCGGCCACTCCGCCGACCCGAGCGGCGGGGTGGCGCCGGCCATCCAGCTGTCCACCACCTTCGTGCGTGACGCGGAAGGGGTGCCGGTCTCCGGCCATACCTACATCCGCGAGTCGAACCCCAATCAGACGCAGCTGGAGGCGGCTTTGGCGCCGCTCGAGGGGGCGGCGGCGGCCCTGGTCTTCGCCTCCGGGATGGCGGCCGGGATGGCGCTCCTCCAGTGCCTGCCGCCGGGCTCCCACGTCGTCTTTCCCGACGACGTCTACTACGGCTTCCGCGACGCCGCCCACGACTTCCTGCCGCAGTGGGGGATCGCCAGCGACTTCGTGGGGATGGAGGACCTGGACGCCCTCGCCCGCGTCCTGCGTCCCGAAACCCGGGTGGTTTGGCTGGAGACGCCTTCGAACCCCATGCTCAAGGTCGTGGACCTGGCCGCCGCCGCCGCCCTGGCCCGCGCCGCCGGCGCCCGGACGGTGGTCGACAACACCTTCGCCACTCCGGTCCTCCAGCGGCCGCTGGAGCTGGGGTTGGACGTCGTCCTCCATTCGTCGACCAAGTACTTCGGCGGCCACAGCGACGTCCAGGGGGGCGCCCTCCTGTTCGCCCGCAGGGACGACCTCTTCGCGCGGGTGGAGCATGCCCGCCACCTCCTGGGGGCCGTGGCCTCCCCCTTCAACTGCTGGCTGGTGCTGCGCGGCCTGCGCACCCTGGCCTGCCGGATGGCGGTGCAGAGCGCCGGCGCCCTCGCCGTGGCAGAGGCCATGGCCGAAATGCCGGAGGTGGCCGCCGTCCACTATCCCGGGCTTCCCGGACATCCCGGCCACGCCATCGCCGCCCGCCAGATGTCGGCGTTCGGCGCCATGCTCTCCCTGCGCGTCCGGGCGGGGCGGGAGGCAGCGCTCCGTGCCGTCTCCCGGGTCCGGCTGTTCACCCGCGCCACCTCGCTGGGCGCCGTCGAGAGCCTGATCGAGCACCGCGCCACCAGCGAGGGGCCGACCTCCCGCACCCCGCAGGACCTCCTCCGCCTGTCGATCGGGCTGGAGCATCCGGACGACCTGATCGAGGACCTGCGGCAGGCCCTGTCGTCCTGAAATCCCCGCAACCTCCGGAAACGACGACGGCCGGCGTGTCGCCACGCCGGCCGTTCGTTTTGTCTCTCTCTCTCGACTTGCCGTGCCAGGGGCAGCTCACCTGGTTACCGCACCCCCTCCCCCCCGTTTCAGACCCTCTCAAAAAAGAACGACAGGACTACAATGAAACGTCAAGCCACCGGGGTCCTCCCCCCCTTCTTTGGACAACCATAGCGGCGACGTTCGTTGTCCAGGTGCGCTACCCCCCGGCAAGCGAGACAAGCGGTTTTGTTTTGTCACACGGCTGTAACATGAGCCAGTTCGCGCTGAGGCTGAAACGCCTCGACCTGGCGCCAGGAGCGGTCGAGGTTGTCGCCAAAGAGGACGACCAGGTCGCCCGGCCGGGCGAGGCCCAGGGCGCGGTCGACCGCCGCTTCCTCCGGTAGCGCTCCGGGGAGGATGCGCTCGGCCGCCATCCCGCCCGCGCGGAGCCCCTCGCGCAGCAGCTCCGGCGCCTCGCCCAGCTTCCGGCCGCGCCGATCGTCGTCCTCGCGCAGGAGCACGAGGTCGAAGGCGGGGGCGGCGGCCCGGCCGAGGGCGCGGATGTCCTCGTCCCGGCGGTCGCCGGGGGCGGCGAGGACGCCGATCCGCCGGCCGGCGACCCGCAGGGCGAGGAGGGTGCGGGCCATCGCCGTCATGCCGTGGGCGTTGTGGGCGTAGTCGAGCAGGACCCGGAAGGGGTGGCCGTCATAGAAGTTCCCCCGGCCCGGGGCGGTCCCGAAGCCCAGCTCGAAGCTGGCGAGCCCCTGGCGGATGGCCTCGAAGCCGACCCCCAGGCCGTGGGCGATGGCCGCCGCGAACATGGCGTTCTCCACGTTGTGCCGGGCCTGGCCGGAGAGGGTGGCCGGGATCTGCTCGACGGGGAGGAGGGGGATCGCCACCTCGCCGTCCTGGAAGACGATCCGCCCCGCCCGTCCCGCCCCCTTCTCCAGCACCACCGCCTTGCCGCGCGCCCGCACGTGCCGGAGCACCCGGGTGCGCTGCGGATCGAGGCTGACGAAGATCGGCTCGCCCGGGGAGGCCTTCGCCATCCGCGCCACCCGCGGGTCGTCGGCGGAGAGGACGCAGTAGTCGCGCGCCACCTCGACGACGATCTGCTTCAGGCGCGCCAGCTCGTCGAGGTCCTCGATCCCGCCCAGTCCCAGGTGGTCGGCGGCGACGTTGGTGACCGCGCCGACGTTGCACTTCCGAAAGCCGAGCCCCGAGCGCAGAAGGCCGCCGCGGGCGGTTTCGAGCACCGCGGCGTCGACCGTCGGGTCGGCGAGCACCAGCCGGCTCGCCCAGGGGCCGGTGAGGTCTCCCGAGGCGACCAGGGTGCCGTCGATGTGGACCCCGTCGGTCGTCGCCATGCCGACCCGGTGGCCGGCGAGCTTCAGGATGTGCCCCACCATGCGGGTGGTGGTGGTCTTGCCGTTGGTGCCGGTGATCGCCGCCACCGGGATGCGCGCCGCGGAGGCGCGCGGGAAGAGCATGTCGAGAATGGCTCCCGCGACGTCGCGCGGCCGGCCCTCCGAGGGGGCGAGGTGCATGCGCAGGCCGGGGCCGGCGTTGACCTCGACGATGGCGCCGCCGACCGTGCGGTGGCTCTCCGCGATGTTGGGAGAGAGGAAGTCGACCCCGGCGATGTCCAGGCCGACGGCCCGGGCGGCGCGCTCGGCCATCAACCGGTTGTCGGGGTGGAGGGAGTCGGTGCAGTCGATGGCCGTGCCGCCGGTCGAGAGGTTGCCGGTGGTGCGGAGGAAGAAGACCTCGCCCGCCGAGAGCACTGAATCGGCGGTCAGGCCGGCCTCGGCGAGGAGCCGCCGCGCCTCCTCGTCGAGCGTCATCCGGGTGAGCGGCTTCTCGTGTCCGCGGCCGCGGCGCGGATCGCTGTTGACCTGCTCGACCAGCTCGCGCACCGTCTGCCGGCCGTCCCCCACCACGTGCCCCGGGACCCGCCGGGCCGCCGCGGCCACCCGGCCGTCGACCACCAGGATCCGGTAGTCGCAACCCGGCTGGTGGCCCTCGACGATCACCCGTGAGGAGCCGACGGCGGCGGCCCGCATGTAGGCCGCCCGCACCGGGTCGGGTCCCAGGAGGCCGGTCGAGACCCCCCGGCCGTGATGGCCGTCCTTCGGCTTGACCACCACGGGATAGCCGAGTCGGCCGGCCGCCGCCACCGCCTCCTCGGCGTCGCCGGCCAGCTCCTGGCGGGGGACCGGCAGCCCGAGACCCGCGAGGAGCCGGTGGGTGAGCGTCTTGTCGGCGGCGATCTCGACCGCCGTGTGGGGGGTGCTGCTGGTCAGGGCCGCCTCGATCCGCTTCTGGTGGCGACCCTGCCCGAGTTGGATCAGGGCGCCCTCGTTCAACCGCCGCCAGGGGATGTCCCGCTCCTCGGCGGCCTGCACCAGGGCGGCGGTCGAGGGACCCAGGGCGTGCTCCTCGGCCAGCCGGCGCAGGGCCTGGAGCTCGGCCGCGAAGTCCCAGGGGCGCGGGTCGTGGTCGGCGCGCTCCGCCGGCAGCAGGTGGCGGATCACCTGCTGAGCGAGGTCGGCGGCGGCGAGGCCCAGGGCCTCCTCCCGATAGGTGAAGACGACGTGGTAGCCGCCGCGTGGCAGGCCGGCGCCGCGGGTCTTGCCGTAGCTCACGGAGCTTCCGGCCAGGCACTGCAGCTCCAGCGCCAGGTGCTCCAGCACGTGTCCCAGCCAGGTCCCCTCGCCCTCGGTCATCCGCCGCACGAAGCCGCCCGGCTCCGAGTAGGAGCAGGTGTGCTCGGCGAGGGTCGGCAGCAGGGCGAGGAGGCGTTCGGCAAAGCCGGGGAGGCGGCCGGTCGGGTAGTCCTCCAGTTCCTCCAGGTCGAGCCGCAGCCGGATCACCGGCCAGAGGGCATAGAGGTTGGGGCCACGGTAGACACGGGTTTCAAGGATTTTCATCTCGGAGTGCCTCAAAACGAGCAGGCGATGGGGGTTCAAGCCGTGCAGGCACACCGGAAATCAAAGCATGGCACATGCCAGCGACCGGCACGGACTGGAGCCCCAAGAGAGGATTCATTCGCCCTGCGGCTTGTCGGGCTCGGGCAGCATCCTGTCGGCGGCGGCTGCGGCGGTACCGTGAGCGTGGGCGGCTCCGGGGCGCCCCCGCCGCTCCCGCAGGTCGTAGCGGCAGCCGACGGTCAGGAAGTCGACCCGCAGGCCGAGCATGGGGAGCGGATCGCCGGTCGCGCGGGGAGGAGCGGAGCGGACCGCCTCCGCCGCGTCGACCACCATCGCCGCTCCGCCCCCGCGGACCTCCAGGGTCGCCGCTCCGTCGACGAGCAGGGCCGTATCTTCGTCGAGCCCCACGGCAAGGAGGGTGGGATCGACGGCCAGGGCGGCCAGGAGGCGGCCCAGGCGATCGCGCTGGCGCTGGGCGGGATCGAGGAGCAGCCCGGGCAGGAGGCCGAGCCCGGGTGCCAGCCCCAGAGACCGGCGGCGGCCGGCGGTGGGTGCGACGGCCGGGGCGAGGCACTGCTCGCCGAGGATCGCGGCGCCGGCGCCGCTCCCCCCTACCGCCATCCCCGCCGCGTGGCGCCGCCGGACCGTCTCGCCCAGGGGGATGCCGTCGGGCAGCTGCAGCCAGGAGGAGCCGCTGCCGGCGAGGAACAGGCCGGTCGCGTCCTCCAGGAGGTCGAGACGGGTCCACCCGGCAGTGGCGCTCAGGCGCAGCACCTCGACCGATTCGGCGCCGAAGTCGTAGAAGACGTCGCCCAAGCGCTCGGCCATCGCCGCCATCGCCGCGGGCGCTCCCAGCGGCGAGAGGTCGCGGTCGGCCAGCTCGCCGGCCAGGGTGAGGACCACGAGGTTGGCGTCCGGCCCTCCCGCCGCCTCGTAGAAGGCGCGCAGGAGCTCGCGCTCGCCCGGCCGGTCGGCGAGCCCGCCGATGGCGACCAGCCATCCGGGTCCCGCGGCGTCTCTCGGTTCCTCGTCCAGGTTCCAAAACCCCTATCCCGGCTCCCGGCGGCGGTGCCGGGGCGGGTCAAGGGTACCGTACTCCACCTGCTACTACGCCAAGGGCGGGAACGGGGAACCTTTCCCGGGCCTTCGGAAGTGTTTCCGGGCCCTGCGGCGTAAGCCGCCACGCCCGTGCCGGCCGCCCGGCGGTCGGCCTGGTGCAATCTCAAGAAAATAAAGCCCCGAGGGGCGACGGTCCCGCTCGATTCCGCCGCCCCTCCGGGCTCACCGCCTCAGGCGGTCCGCTTGCCCTCCACCAGCAACCGCCCGGCCGTCTCCAGAGCCACGGCGCCGCTCGCCTCGAGGACTTGGGTGAGGCACTCGGGGAGGCGGACGAGAGCTTCCGCCATGTGCATGGCGGCGGCGAGTTCGGGGTCGTAGTTGCGCAGATACCCGACGACCTGGCCGTTGGACTCGACGGCGTACCCCTCGGGGCTCCGTTCGTGCTGGAGCCGGAAGAGGCGATCGAAGCCGGTGCCGGGGAGGACCGCGGCGGCGAGGAGCGCCCGCTCGCGGTGGGCGAAGACCGCTCTTGGGACGTCGCCGGCGGCCAGGCTCTCGCCCCGCCGGAGGACCGCCCAGCCAGGGCTGGGGATCGGCACGACGATCCACGGGCCGGCCACGTCGGCCTGCGCCGCGGTCAGCGGTTCGTCCTGCTGGTCGAGACGGGCGAGGAACTCGGGGGTGAAGGCGTTGGACGGACGGGGGGTGCTACCATCTTCATGGTCTCGCATGGACTTCTACTCCTTGCGGGATCTGGCTCGGGTGAGCTACCAACTCGCCCGGGCCGCTTTGACGTTTGGGCCTCTCCGGACACGCGCCGGGACGGCCGCTCTCGGGTGGGGACCTGCGTTGGCGGGTGAGTGAGGCGGGTGACCTCCTTGTAGAGGGCTGCGTTGCAGCCGACTCTATCGAGCGACGAGGCGGAAGTCAAGCGCAGAGTGCGCGCGGTTTACGCCTCTGGCCCTATCCAAAAAGTCTTTCGGAGCCTCCGAAACGCTTTCGGCGGCTCGGAAAGTGTTTCGGACGCTCCAAAAGTCGTTCCGGATGCTCCGAAAACAGTTCCGGATGCTTCGGAAGTCCTTCCGGATGTTCCGGAAACCGTTCCGGACGCTCCGGAAGACGTTCCAGATGCTCCGAAAACGGTTCCGGATGCTCCGAAAATCGTTCCGGGTGCTCCGAAAACAGTTCTGGATGCTCCGGAAATCGTTCCGGATGCTCCGAAAATCGTTCCGGATGCTCCGGAAACGGTTCCGGAGGCTCCGGAAGTCGTTCCGGAAGCTCCCGAAGACGTTCCGGACGCGCCGGAAGCGTTTTGGAAGGTCCCGGAAGGACTTTGGAAGCTCCGGAAGAAGTTCCGGAGGCTCGGGAAGCATTTTGGAAGCTTCCGGAGCGGCCCGCGCGATCCCCGGAAAGAGGAGTCACGCAGATCCACGATAGACCTAGATCGTGATCGTGTAGACGATCGCCTGTCCGGCCGCGAGATTGGCTGTCTGGGTCGGCAGGCTGATGTCCTTGACGACCTTGCCGGCTGCGTCGGTGACCAGGAAGTGGAACGCCGTGACCCGGTAGGGGGAGGGCGAGCTGTTCGTCGTCTGCTGGGAGATGGCGAATCGCAGGGTATGGTTGCCGGGCCCGATCTGGTTCACGGCACTGAAGCTCACGGTCGCCATCTTCGGCGCGGCACAGAGGATCGAGACCACGTTGCCGTTGGCGTCGTACTCGCTTTCTTGGTCCCGCGGAGGGCAGGAGTCCGCCACGGGGACGTTGTCCATGAAGCTCTGGGCGTGCTCGATGCTGGCCACTCCGGACGTGTTGCTCATCGTCGTGCTGAAGCTGAACTTGAAAGATCCCGTGAGCCCCTCGGTCGGCGACGATCCACCGTGGCATCCCGCCATCCCGAGCGCCAGAAGAGCTGCCGCGAGCCAAGCGTAACGAATTTGCATATGCGCCTCCCTAGAGCGTCTGGCCGATGAAGCCGGGGCTCGAAAGAAGTGTGGCAGCCTTGTCAAGGCGGCGCAAGAGGACGTCCGTTGCCGGCGCTCCCTCGCGGGCCGACCCCTCCGGCGCTGCGTCGCCACGAGCCTTTGCGGCGCAGGAGGACCATTCTGCCAGTAAGATGTGACCGTGAGCCCCACGATCTTCCGTGCCGGACCCTACCGGTTCTACTTCTTCTCGCGGGAGGAGCCTCGGCCGCACGTCCACGTGCAGTCACCCGAGGGCGAGGTGAAGTTCTGGCTCGATCCGATCGAGCTGGCGAAGAACTACAAGCTCAAGGAGCGCGAGCTGCAGCGTATCCGTGAGCTTATACTGGAGCATGAACATGAGATCCGAGACGCCTGGAACCGCCACTTCGGAAGTTGAGGTCACCAACATCTCGCGGCATGGATTCTGGCTCCTCCTGGACGACCGTGAGCTCTTCTTGCCTTTCGAGGAGTTCCCGTGGTTCGCCGCGGCACCGGTCTCGGCGATTCTGAAAGTGGAGCGACCGCAGCCGCATCACCTCTACTGGCCCGACCTCGACGTCGATTTGGCGGTCGAGTCGATCGAGCACCCGGACCGTTATCCCTTGAAGGCGAGAGCCCACGCATGAGCGCCCACCCCCTAGGCGAACGCGTCCGCCGCAACGAGGACCCGCGGCTGCTGACCGGCAAGGCCCTCTTCGTCGACGACGTCGACCTCCCCGGCCTGCTCCACGTGGCCTTCCTGCGCAGCCCCCATGCCCACGCGCGGCTCGGCCGCATCGACGCCTCCCGGGCGCTCGCCCTGCCGGGGGTGGTCGCCGTCTACACGGCGGCGGACCTGGGGGACTACTGGCGGCCGGGGCCGCTCCTCGTGCCGCCGCCCCCTATCCTCGGGATCACCTTCAACCAGCGTACCCAGGTACCGCTCGCCAAGGAGAAGGTCCGCCACCTGGGCGAGCCGGTGGCCCTGGTGGTCGCCGAGAGCCGGTATCTCGCCGAGGACGCCCTGGAAGCGATCGAGGTCGACTACGAGCCGCTGCCTCCGGCGGTCGACCTGGAGCGTTCGGTCGCCCCCGGCGCTCCCCGGGTGCACGACGACCTGGACGACAACGTCGCGGCCCACGTGGTACAGCGGAAGGGCGACTGGGAGGCCGCCCGGGCGAAGGCCGACCTCGTCCTCTCCCGGCGCTTCGCCTATGACCGGGGGGTCGCGGCGGCGATCGAGAACCGCGGGGTGGTGGCGCAGTGGGATGCGCGAGCCCAGCGGCTGACCGTCTGGGACACCACCCAGGCCCCCATCCCCATCAGGAACGGCCTCGCCGGCATGCTCGGCCTCTCCGACCACCAGGTGCGCCTCGTCGCCCCCTTCATCGGCGGCGGCTTCGGCTCCAAGATCATGATGTTCTACCCCGAGGAGGTGCTCGTCCCCTGGCTCGCCCTCCAGCTGGAGCGGCCGATCAAGTGGATCGAGGACCGGGCGGAGAACTTCGTCGCCACCACCCACGAGCGCGGCCAGATCCACGACGCCGAGATTGCCCTGACGAAAAACGGCCGAATTCTGGGAGTCCGCGACACCTTCCTCCACGACACCGGCGCCTACGACCCCTACGGTTTGACCGTGCCGCTCAACAGCCAGTGCACACTTTTAGGACCGTACCGGGTGCCGGCCTATCTCTCGGAGTTCACCGCCGTCTTCACCAACAAGACGATCGTCACCCCCTACCGCGGGGCCGGCCGGCAGCACGGGGTGTTCGTCATGGAGCGCCTGCTCGACCTCGCGGCCCGCGAGTTGGGACTCGACCCCACCGAGATCCGGCGGCGGAACTTCCTCACTCCCGACGAGTTCCCGCACGACCACGAGATCATCTACCAGGATTTCGCCCCCCTCTATTACGACAGCGGCAACTACGCGCCGGCCCTGGACCAGGCCCTGGAACGGATCGGTTACAGGGCGTTCCTGCAAGACGAGCAGCCGCGTCTCCGCGCCGAAGGGAAATGGGTGGGGATCGGGGTCGTCGCCTACGTCGAGGGGACCGGCATCGGCCCCTTCGAGGGAGCGCGGGTGCAGGTGCAGACGAGCGGCAAGGTGACCGTGGTGACCGGCGTCGGCACCCAGGGGCAGGGGCACTTCACCGTCTTCGCCCAGGTCGCCGCCGAGGCGCTGGGGGTCGCCGTGGCGGACGTCGAGGTGGTGACCGGCGACACCGACCAGTTCCACTGGGGGACCGGCACCTTCGCCAGCCGCGGCGCGGTGGTGGCGGGCAACGCCGTCCACGCGGCGTCCGTACAGGTGCGAGAGAAAACCCTGCGGCTCGCGGCCGAGGTACTGGAGGCGGCGGAAGGGGACATCGAGCTCGCGGGCGGCAAGGCGCGAGTGGTGGGGTCGGACCGCGAGATCTCCCTGGGCGACCTGGCGCGGCGGGCCAACCCCATGCGCGGGGCGGTCAAGCCGGGGACCGAGCCGGGCCTCGAATCGACCCGCTACTTCGGCCCCCAGCGCGGCGCCACGGCGAGCGGCGTCCACGCCATGATCGTCGAGGTCGACCCCGAGACCTTCGATTTGGAGATCCGCAAGTACGTCGTCGTCCACGACTGCGGCAAGGTGCTGAACCCGCTCCTCGTCGACGGCCAGGTGCAGGGCGGGGTGGCGCAGGGGATCGGCAACGCCTGGTACGAGCAGCTGGTCTACGACGACAACGGCCAGCTCTTGACCGGCTCCTTCATGGACTTCCTCCTCCCCACGGCTCTCGACGTGCCGCGCATGGAGATCGGCCATGAGGAGACCCTCTCGCCGCTCAACCCCCTGGGAGTCAAGGGGGTCGGCGAGGCCGGAGCCATCCCCGTCGGCGCCCTCTTCGCCCAGGCGCTGGAGAACGCCCTGGGAGTGCCAGGGCTGGAGATCCGAGAGATTCCGCTCAAGCCCAGCCGGTTGTGGGAGTTGGTGGAGGAGGCGAAGAGCTCGGCCCTGCCGGGGGGGTAGAGACGCCCAGCCGATACCACAGGCATTGCATCGACCACGAACGCCAGGGCGTCTCCAACGCTGCCAAGACCCTGGCGTCCCCGGCCTGCGGAGACGCCCTGGCGGCGGTGGTTCCGGGGAGGTCGGTGGTAGCGGCTGGGCGTCTCTACGAAGATCCTGCTATCCGGAGAAGGGCTACTTTCCCCCCCCGCACTCCAGCCGCACCAGCCGCTTCCCGGCCTTCCGCTCCGCCACGGCCAGCTCCTTCAAGACCGGGAACCGGTCGGGCTCGATCCACCTCCGGGTGAGCTCGGCCCGGCGCTCGATCGTCAGCAGGCTTCCCTCCATCGCCACCTTCTGGCGGAAGCTTCCCAGCTCGTTCTCGACGCTTGTATCCTGCTTCGCCGGGGGGCAGGCGCCTTCGGGGAGCTGGATTCTCCAGACCGAGCGGGTCACCTCGGGGGTGAGCACCATGGGGAGGGTGCGGCCCTCCAGGAGACCTGGGGTGGGCAGGCCGTGCAGCATGGCGGGCTGGAAGCTCCAGGCCGGCCCGTCGCCGGGGAGGAAGCCGGGGATCTGGACCCGCGCCGCGATGTGGAGCGACGGCACCCCCTCGCGCGAGGGCTTGAGGCCCAGGGCGGAGAAGGTCGCCCCGGGGATCGCGGCGGCCAAGAGGGAGCGGGCGTCGGCCTCGTTCTCCTCGGGCCTCCGGGTGGCCAGGCGGTTCACCCAGGCGGCCCCCTCCTCTCCGGCGATCTCCAGGCGCACCTGGCCGACCGCGTCGCCATTGGCGGCGGCGGCGAGGATCACCTCCAGGAGCCGCGACTCGGCGGCCGTCTTGACCGGAGTGTGGACGAGGAGGCTCTGTTCGCCGCGCAGGACCAGCGCCTCCTGGTCCTGGACCGGCGGCGGCAGCCAGTAGGCCGAGCCCAGGGTCTCGGTGGCGTCGATGAAGAGGAAGTCGCCGGCCACCGGATCGTCCGGAGTCACTTCCAGCCCCGCCGTCGAGACGGCGACGATGAAGTGATTGAACCCGTCGACCGCCGGGAACTCCGGGTCGACCCGCCCCTGGGGGGCCAGACGGATGAACACCGGGTAGGCCTCGATCCCGGCGGCGTTCAGGAGGTCGACGAGGAGCACCGACTTGTCCTTGCAGTCCCCCCAGCGCCGGGTCATCACGTCGAGTGGCGGGGCCGGACGATAGCCGCCGATCCCCACCTCGACCGCCACGTAGCGCACGTCCTTCCGGGCGAAGGCGGCGAGCGCTTCCACTTGGGCCCGCTTCCCGGCATGATCGCCGGCCTTGCCGACGATCTCCTGCGCCTTCTGGCGGACCGCGGCGGTGCCGCGCGGCTGTTCGCGCACCAGGCCCTGGTACCAGCGGCCGACCTCCGTCCAGCTCCCGGCCGGACCCCAGGCGTAGTGGAGGACCGGGCCGACCGTCTCCGGCGCGTGCTCCGGCGGCTTGATCGCGGGGAGGCCGCTCGCAGTGACCACCACACCGCCGGCCGTCTCCTCGACGTGGAGCCCGTCGCGCGAGCCGTCGATCCGCCACCGCCAACCCGGCGGGGCGGCGGCCGCGGCCCCCTTGACCTCGACCCGCAGCCGTTCGATCCGGTCGCTCTCGGGACCGAGGTCCACCCGCCCGGCGGGGAAGTAGGGTTTCGCCGCGATCTGGTAGTCGAGATGGAAGACCGAGCCCGGCGGCACCGCCGGGATCTCCACCTTGCGCAGCTTGGCCGAGCTGTGGATCACGAAGTCCTCTGTGGCGTCCGAGGTGTCGAGCCCCTTGCTCCCCACCTTGACCACCTTGCCGTCGGGCTGGGTGGCGAAGGCCTTCAGGTCGGTGAGCTTGCGGTTGTCGTCGATGTAGATGGGGTAGGGGGACCAGTTGGAGAGGTCCTGCGCCGAGTCGAGGCGCACGGCGAGTTGGACGCGCTCGATCACCCCGCCGTCCGCCTGGATGACGTAGATCGTCGACTTGTCGAGCACCGTCGCGGCCGCCGCCGGCCGGGCACCGCCGGCGGTGAGGAGGGCCAGGATGGCCGGGACCGCCAGGATCGCCGATATCGGCGGCATTCCGACCCGCCTAGCGCCGGACGAGGACCAGGGGCTCGGCATCGCTCTTCTCCAGGGTGGCAAAGAGGGCGCGGATGCGCTCGACGCCCTGCAGGGTGAGGATCTGCTTCTTGGTCACGTCCACCCGGCGCTTGAAGACCAGGGTGCGCTCCGCCTCCTTGACTTCGACGTCGGAGGCCAGGGCGCCGGCGTCGTTCTCCTGGTGGGTCGCCTGGGGGCGCCGCTCGACCGACCAGCCGGCCGGCCAGGTGAGGGTGATCTCGATCTCCTCGCGGTCGGCGTAGTCGAAGAGGACGGGCGAACGCCGCTGCGCGGCCGGCACGGTGAAGGGCTGGCGGAAGGGTCCGAACGGCCGGCTGGGCTCCAGGCTCACCTGGTCGCCCAGCGCCTCCTCGGCGCGCTCGGCCATGGCCCAATGAATCTCCACCTTCCCCTCCTCCGTCGACTCGCTCACCTTCACGTCGGAGATGGTGTAGTCCTTGTAGCTCTTCTCCAGCCACTCCTTCCAGGCCGCGGTGGTCTTCTCGGCATCGTCCTTCCAGCCGATCCG